>Ga0247778_1000188_pt1 | contig 107884 bp, 125 predicted proteins | sample UWRJL049202B5_FD_179939 | JGI IMG/M metagenome (GOLD analysis project Ga0247778, IMG submission 179939) | Plant litter microbial communities from Arlington Agricultural Research Station in Wisconsin, United States - UWRJ-L049-202B-5 | ecosystem: Environmental > Terrestrial > Plant litter >... | reverse complement strand
GACCCCCGCCAAACCCACAACATCGTGCACTGCCCCGTGCACAACGCTTCCTCCTCGTCGGGCCCCAACCCGGTCAAAGCCCCCGCCGAAGTAGAAAACGCAGGCGTAGCGCGGAAACACGTTGCCGAGACCCTAAAGAAAGCGGGGATATACGCTATAGCTGATCCGTGGAATATATATACGTCGAGGAGTTCGCAGGAAAGTAATGTGTCGGAGGAGAGCAGGGAACATCCGGAGGCGTGGACGGTGAAGGATGATAGTCGCGTGGATGAGATGAGGTCACAGGATGGGAGGTATGATTATCAGCCTATTGAGATTACGACGCCGGCGATGTATTTTAGTCAGGAGGCTGTGCAGCAGGTTTTGTATGTTGCGACTGTGATGTCGAATACGTATCGTTGTGTCCTGCCTACGGGATTACATGTTCATGTTGGGGACAGCGAGAGAGGGTTTAAGGCGAGCACGGTGCAGAATTTGGTGGCTACTTACTTTACGTTTGAGGAGATGATTGAGTTGATTCATCCGCCGGAGCGGATTGATCTTTTTATGGCGCCGAGTCTGCAGAGGGGCTCGACGATGATGGTGCAGACGCTGAAAGAGGGGGAGAGGACGAAGGAGAATGGGCTGAGGTATCTGCTGGCTGCTGAACGGATGAACATTAAAAAGTTGTGGAAGGCGACGAAAGCTATCCCGAGTGAAAATGATAATGAGTGGAGAAATACGAGACCGGCTTTGAATCTGCAGCCTGTTGCGAAGCACCCGAATATGAGGACGGTTGAGTTTCGGCAGCATGCTATGACGCTTGACCCGCAGGAAATTGCGCATTGGTTGAGGTTTTGTGTTCAGCTTGTTGAGTTTGCTGATACGGTTGATCAGGAGGTTTTGAGAATTTACTTGAATAGATATAGTCATGAGACGAGGGAGACAATGAGTTTGAAGACGATATTAGAGGAGCTGGGAATGCCTAGGGAGGCAAAGTACTTTGCTGGGGCAGATGGCATTACAATGGATCATAGAACTTAGAAAGAACGCCAAGTTAGGAAACATGAATAAGAGTAAAATGGAATACAATCAAATGTTTCTAACACCGCTGGGTAAAATGGACGTATGCAGGAGGCAATCAGCCAAAAGAATGATAGAAAGGTATGAATATGCAAAAAGAAAAGAGAAGCAACCTCATACTATAGCTCTTTCCAAATACCAGCAAACAAGAAAAAAGCAAATCGTAAGCTGTTGTTGGTGTGAAGTCACAAAGGCACTGCAGCCCATATCGATATGGAGGCGGTGAAAAATCCTACTCACAGCTTCTACTCCACCTCCAATCTCAACTATCCGCTCTTCTACCATTCCCACCATGCCTGAATCTCATTACCCAGAATACTCCCTCTCCACAGCCCTCCTCCACTTCTTCTCCCTCACATCCACCTCTCTCCCAGAATGCAACACCAAAGCCACCTCCCTCGTTAGCGAAGATATCATCCCCGTTCCCATACAAAGAAACTGCAGCTACAGAGTCTACGCTAGCCCCTCATCTGAATTCGTCATTCAATTCCGTCTTAAATCCCTAAAACTTGATTTGGAGACTACGGATCTGGCGAGAGAAATATATGGGTCTCTCGCGCCCAGCGTTTTGTTTCGTGGGGAGTTGGGAGATAGTGAGGCGGGGAAGGAGGGGGTTTGCGTTTATGTTATGGAGAGAATACGGGGGATTAGCTATTTGGAGTTTATTTTGAAGAATGATGTGAATGAAGATTCGAAGGAGAATTTTGAATGGCGGAAAAGGCTTATGGTGGATGTGGCACGGTATAGTCCACCCCCCCCCCCCTTGTTTTTTTACTTGCGAGGCGTTTTGGCTGCGTTGAGAAGCGCGACTACCGCGAAATTTGCATCGCATTAGATGTGTTGAAGGCACATATCTTGAAAAATAAAAGCTAAAGGGTTTAAGTTTCTTTGCGCTTTCCTGGAAAGCACCTCAAGAGGTTGATCCAGGCCATCGCGAGAATCTCCGCCGAACATATACAAATGAGCTGCAGCTTTACACAACGCTCTACCGCCTCGCTTCCATCAATTCATACAAAAATGCCTTGATTCTCTAGACGCAATCCTCTTACTCCCAATGGTTCTGCTCCATCGATATTTCAGCACCTGCAACATCATGCTCGACGAGGCATCTTGCCCCTCAACAGGTGTCATCGACTGGGCCAAAGCCGAAATCTGTCCATTCGGCCAGAATCTCTCTTCTCTGCAATCTCTCATAGGCACACTCCATCTCAAGAACGGGTGGAGGCGCTACCCGAATTACGCGGCTCTGCAAAATGTATTTTGGGGAACGTTTCGAGATGAAGTGGGAGAATTGTCTGCGGAGACTACGAGGAGTATTGAGACGGCGAGGATTATGGGATTACTGCTATCTCGTGGCTTCACGAGACGACTTGCGAATATGGCGCCGGCGACGCCGATTGGTGATGATGAGGTGGGACGGTATAATATGATGTTTTTGGATGGGTTTCTTGTTAACCCAGCTACGAGACTCGAGGACCTTAATTGATCTTAGCCGTTTGGAAAATAAATGACTGGAAGGGATAGAGAAATGGCGTCACGATGGATCATGGAACAGGAAGAATCTTCACTTTAGGAGACAATCGAAAAGAAAATATAGATATCATGTAGCACGCAAAAGATGGTGATTTACATAGGCGGGTGTCTACTTGTCTGCGCATGAAAGTGACGGAGAAAGAAACAATGGCGGGTACAAGGAAAGTGATCAGAACGTCCCTCCAATATGAGCAGTTGAGGCGACGAGCCGGAAGGGAGGCACCGAGCAGAAACAGCAGGCGGCCAACGAGTGGAAGGAAAGAACATGAACTTGGAATGAAGGCTCGACGTAGCAAGTTTTCCATCGCGCCCGGAGGTTCAGCGGGAGAGCAGGTGCTACGCAGTTACAAAAGCAAAAGGCGCATGCCACTTGGGCACACGGGTTGAAGGACGTGGCTTGAAGAATGGAAGGGTTCATTGTATCACACGGAACAGGAGGGAGCAAGTAAATGAATTTGAATGTCACCCAAAGCTATGGTATACATGATTCCATCTTTTTCCTCCAGCAAGGTAAGTTAATTTCACTTGGGGTCCGATGCTCGGCGTTTCGAGAGAGTGTACCTGTCTTCAATCCATCGAGTTAGCGACGAACTTTTCCATGTATCGAAAGTGAATTCAAAAGTGATGAAGCTTGATCAGACATCCAAGGAAGATATAGCTATCATTTGTCCCGGTTTAGGTTCTAAGTAAGTTGGAACTCTAGAGAAAACTGCGAATGTGGTATGTGTTTCATCATATCAAGCGTGGTGGAGGGTTAAGAAAAAAAATCCCGACTGACCTTTTGTGGGGTGGATGCGAAGGATCCTGCATATTAGCATGAGATCGGTATGTGTAGCAACGGTAGTGGCACTGGAATCGCTCCTTCCATCAAGGGAGCATTGTGTGTCCAAGGGACTGAGGGCAAGGCCGGGTGCCTTCCGACCTTGCGATCAGGTCGGATCCTATGAAAACTTTGCAGGTCAGCTACGGATCTCAAAGTGCATTCAAGACGAAGAGGATGGAGGTTGTTTCTCAGACAAAGGTACTGGCAAGTAACAGGCAGACCACGTATGGAAAGCCCGGACAGCATAGACTTCATCAAGGGCGATTAAGTTGGGAAAAGAAGTATTTTGTGAATTGTCATCATAGAAGATGTGCGGAGCAGAAACGGAGAAGAGAAGGATGATGACATACCATGATCAGTTGTGGGCAGACACCGAGCTGATAGAGGGATAGAGGCAGCTCTGGAGGTCGTGGTTATTGCGAGGAAGAAAATGTTGGAGGATGATGAGGTTCTGAAGTCGAGCTCCGCCAGATATTAATTTTTGAGCAAAAAAACTAGCGGCCGCATTGCTCTAGCTGTTATCGGCAAGCGTTAGATTAAATCACCTGACTTGGTTACAGCTTCTCTCATTTTCTTTCGGATTTATTATATTTTCACTTTGATCTGTTCTTCCCCCTCAAAAGTGCTATCCTAATTGCTAAAATGGGTCTCTGAACTATACCTAGGTAATACTTTCAACCCATTTCTGGAATATATACATATATTCTTCTTGGTGCCATCACGCCGTCCCACATGGCCATCGGCCGCAGATTTCCCACCTATCGAGCAGCCACGATAGAGACCATGAAACCCTTCGTATACTAGGTACTATAGAAACATAGAACATACAGACAATCTCGTTATTAAGCCACGCTGTAGACAGCTCACAAAATGCATCTAGACAGAAAATAAAAGATGTCACCTGCTCAAAATCAGCTGTTTATGCCTGAATTCATGCCTGAATTGAGAGTGAGAGTGAGAGTGAGTGCGGCGAGCCCCCCATTTTTTTGGGTCGCTGCCAAAAAGGCTTCGGATCCCCCAGCATTGTGCAGCGGATGTTCCTTGGTGTTAGCCCGCGCGAAGCCTATTCAAACATCAACTCAACTCTACTCACTCAAACGCAACCTTCACTTTTACTATCAGCTGCAGTATGATATCCATATCTACTACCCTTTGATTCCTCACTATCGCGCCGCGCTCTCCTCCCTTCCTCTCCGTTCCCTCTGCAGTGGCCATTGCGCGCCGTCACCTCAATCCCTAAATCTGCGTGTGTTGGTTCCGCCATTTCCATCCTACGTTTACCGGCCACGCTTGTTTCCCCTTCATGTTGCATCAGCGCCCGACATCGTGACCAGGGCTCACTCACTCGACTTTCTCGCGCCGCAAGCAAGAGAAAATAAACATTCAACAGGCCGAATCGACGAACGACTCGAAACATTCGCATGTGCTGCGCGGAGAACGCTTGCTAATCTTTCGCGGTGCTGCTCTGGCCGGTGATTACTCTATTTGCCCGCCCCCGGCTTTTGCGACACGGCTCTCTACAGTTATCGGACCTCCTGCTCGTTACACCCAGCTGTAGTACCCACCGAAGCTCTCCTCTGCGACTCTTCTTACAAGTCGCACAAAACACTGTCGCGAGGTCCACGTTCGGCGGTGCCAGGTCAAGACGAAAGCCGCGGCGAGGAGCGTGATTTAGCCTGTATCTATCGCGACGATACGGACGGACAATCTCCAGCTCACGCCCGCTTCATACCGATCCCAGAGTGACAATTGACTTCAGCTCAAGGCACGAACGCGACCATACAAGGCGGCCCTCGAGACCGCAGAAAGCAGCACTGTTGGGCGGCGGAGGACCTTCGTGACCTGAGTTGATTCCAGGCGCATTGTGTATGTGGGAGTAGAATTGGAGCGTTTCCGGTTTCCACTTCGTGGACCTCGAATTCAACACCATGATGACGAGTTTGGCTCAAGCCCACTCCTCACCACATCCAGGGGGCATACAACACCCGGGAGGATTTCAGGGACATCCCATGCAAGGAGCGATGGCAGTCCCGCACAGTCAAGGTCAAGGCCAACCTGGAATGCCACAGCAAATGCATATGGGAGTCTCTGGTCCTGGAGGACCTCAAGTCAGCCAGGCAGGAGCTCTCATGGGTGGCATGCCTCCAGGAGCTGGACCGAGTGCGCATGCTTTACAACACCTCAACCCGCAAGCGCAAATGTTGCAACAGCAACAGCAGGCAGCCATGTGTAAGTCAATCTCTCTTTTTCCTTTGCGACGTTGGTGCAAGGAAATACGGGTTCTGAGATCCCGATACCAACCCGATGTTGTTGCGGACGGGCCGAATGCTGACAGAACTTCTAATATTAGTCGCCAACCCTCAATTCCACATGCAGCAGCAGCAACAACAACAGCTTATGAATCAACAACGAGCTGTCGCTGCTCGACAAGCTATGATTCAACAGTCATATAGTGGTGGGGGGATGCCGATGAATATGCAGAATGGCATGGGCCAGATGACTTCGGCGCAATACCAGGCGATGCGAGGCGCTGGACCAATGCGGCCAGTCAATCTACCCCAGCACCTTCAACAGCAGCAACAGCAAGCCCAGCAAAGCTTGGAGCATCAGCAGGCGCAACAAGCCCAACAACAAGTGAGTGTCGTATTTCCTTCTGCTCGGGAGCCATTATGCTCTACTCCCTTCTTGTCTGGACTTTTGACTAATGCGTTCAGCATCAACAGCAACAGCAACAGCTCATGCAACAACAAATGGCGATACAGCATGCAAATGCTCAGGCAGCAGGAGGAAATAATAATCCGGGACAGCAAGGGCAGATGAATCCCCAACAGATGCACAATTTACAGCAAGCCCAACTCGCTGCCCAGCAACAGCATCAGCAACAAGGGCAGGCTGTTAGTTCCGGCCAGCCAAATCAGCCTCCGCAAGCACAATCTCAGCCTCTCCAGCAGCAGCCTCAACCGAATGCACAAGGCCAGCCTCAACAACCCCAACAGCCGGCCGCACCGCAACCTCAAGGGCTGAATGCTCAACAACAGGCTCAGGCTGCAGCTATCATGCAGCAACAGAGACAACAAGGGGATAAGTTAAGGGGCCAGTGTCTGATGAGACTGATGCAATTTGGCGACCATCTCAGCAATTTCAGCAACGTCTCGAAACCGTTATCATCATTCATGTCCAATGGTGTCTCGCGAATGACTGCGCAGGGGAACAAACAGAAGGAAGATCTGCACTTTTGGACGAATTTCGTAAACAATTTTTTCTCGCCCAAAGGAGTATTACGGCATTCTCTGTGGCTTGTGGATGAGAGCACCAGCAAGCAGTACGAGATCACTTTCCCAGCTTTGGCGCGATACTTTCATACCCATTTTGAAAGCGGGGTCAAGACGATGCAGTTTATCGCGGAGAAGGCCCACGAAAAAGATTTACCAAATAATGGACATTACATTGAGAGCGCGAAATCAAGCTTCATATATTGGTTTGATAACGGCGCACAAGTAAGTGTGAACTGCTTTGCATTTGAATATTTCTGACATTTTTCTAGCTGGTTGCAACTGGTAATCTTCGTGTGCATTTCGACGCAGAGCAAAAAATCGAACTTCTCGACTTCGTTACCAACAACCACGAGGAGTACCTACCGCGCAACCGAGTCATTGAAGCAGCAAGACCAGTCCACGAGTGGGCAAAAGAGTGGCAGAAAGTCAATGCACCACCCGAGGGGAAGCAATCGCCGGAAATGAACAAGAAGAAAGCCAAGGCCATGAAATCGCCACCGCAACCTCCACCAGAAATCGACATCCCTCAGACCAAGGTCAACCCAAAGATGGGAATCACTCCTGCAGTCTTCCGATTTCTTGAGGTAAGCTGCTCGTCGAAACAGAACTCTACGTTTATCTGACGTAAAAACTAGCTTGCCGAAGTCATCGTCCAAATGAATCCTCTGTTCAACTTCTCCCATCAACACACCGCTCTGGCCCCATATTCAGCTCTGGACCAGTATATCGCGACAGTGGCTGCCAACGGCGGCAATCCCGGTGCTCAAGGCCAGAATCCTTCCGGACCGCGAACACCAGGCATGCCAAATTTCCCCATGGGCACCTCACCTGCCGCTGCTCATCTCCAACTTCCCGGCTCGCCCCACATCGGTGGTAGCCCTGCCCAAGCTCCTGGCATGCAACTTCAGCAAAGTCAACACGGCACTAGTTCCAGCGGACCCAGTGCGAACACGAGTCCCAATGCGAGTAACAAACGCCGGAGGCCAAGTGCCGTGAAGACGGAGGAAGAGAACCAGGTCAATGGCACGCAGGCAAAGGTTGGTGTGAAGCCAAGCCCGAGAATACCCAAAAAACAGAGGCCAAACCCGAACAATGGGTCATGATCCTCTTCGTCTGGATATACTTGCACATCTACAACCCTTGGACATAATAGAGCAGAGCCTTGATACTATATTGGATACGCCTTTAGTCTACACCCAATGAGGGGAACAAATAGTCTTGCTCTCGGAGTATATACACTAAACTCCACCACACCCTCCCTCGATCGCATCGCATCATATCGCACGGCCTAACACTCATCTCAGCGCGGCGTCACCAGTGTTTTCACTTTTCAGGTCAGGTGCAAACGGGAAGAACTAATCATGTATCATATTTTTAACCATTGGGAATAAGAAGGAGTCTGGGACTGCGAAATTCGGGCTCGGTGTCTTGTCTGTGTCTGCTGCTTTTATTGTTTATATAACGTCTGCTATACCCGGTTTCTGGGATGGGAATTGAAAAAAGAGGAGTAAATGGCGGTAAGAGGGGGAATGATGGGCTAGTGAAGCGGGCGGTGGGAGGCATGAAATAAAAGTTGTTCAAAGAAGATTGTTTTTGATTTACATTTATGTTTGTGAACTGGAATGTTGGGGTAGTGTCCCGACGCGTGTTTTCAATTCCCATTCTCGGGACTCCTTCCCTGGTCAGATCCCCCGGCTTACTGTATTCTCGGTGCGGGTACATCCCGGATCGGCGGGGGTGACCATGCGCTGCAGTCCCCTCTTGTTCCGTTGATCTCCCGCAAGCTCGAACCCTGTCTTCTCCGTCCTGCCTACAGATTAAACCGCGCTCTATCAATCTAAACACAGTCTGTATTGACTCTCTCCAGAGTCAACGCCAAGTGATATTTTGATTCGCTTACGATGTAACCCTCGTGCAAATCTCACCACGCAGGGGTTCGGAAGACGCGTTTTCTCCTTGGACTTCATATTCTGTTTCTTGGGTTCCAAAAATCTGCAATGCTGTTTACTTGTAAACCCATCTACAATATTTTCAGATTGGAGTTTTACAGAGATATGCTCCTTAGCTTGAGGTACAAGTTTACCGCAACAGTTCAGGAAGTCCTTCCCTTTGAGGCCAAGCTCCAGCGCCACGAAGCGTCGGTGCCCCACTCTACTACTGTACGTAAAGTCACATTGGCGCTACCGAGAAATCTATAACTGTCTTCTTATATCGCATATGCATACTTGTCTTACATCTCATCGTATTTTAAACCTTTCTTTCCCTCTATCTCATCTCCAATGGCACCGCTCGTCATCTCAACGGTGACGGAAATCGCTGCGTCGCCGGATGTTATTCGTGCCAAGGTTTGTCGCCCTATTTCTACTTCCGACTTTCTCTATGCTTTGGAATGGTAAGGGAACTGCTGATTAAGAACTTTTTAATAAAGTTCCTAGATTTCCCCAAAGTCCACCTCTATCACCACCCACCCGGCCTAATCCAATCCATCACCCCCCTCAACAGCACCAAAACCGGCATGGACGTGAAAATCGGCGATAGCATGAAAGTAGTCACGAGTAGTAGTTCAATGAATTACATGGTCTTCGTAACTCTCCCTTCCCCCTTCCCCATCCCCTCACCTCCACTCATCCCCAAAGCCCTAACATTTTCCTTTCTCTTCCAGGTCAACAACCCCACAACATTCATCTGGCAAGGCACCTGGCCCTTCCTACACTTCAGCCTCCTCACAGGCACCCACACGTTCCAATTCCTGCCCACCCCGGACTCTACGACGGAGAACCCGAAGACGTGGTTTGTGCAGGAGGAGGTTTTTGTGGGGGTTTTGGCGTGGATGTTTTGGTTGGAGTGGTTGGGGATGGGGGCGATGGTTAGGAGGGAGTTTGAGGTTTTTGGGAGGAATTTGGGGAGGTGGGTTGAGGGTGGTGAGGTCTGAGTCGTGAAAGGGACTGAGGTTGATGTCCGACTTGGGTTTGAGCGTCGCGCGCGTGTAGATGAAGAATGTAAGTTGTAACTTTTTCTCGGTGCTATTGCTTGGGATGCTCGTGGATTGTTTAGAAACATATTGCATTCTGTACGTTTGACTTCTTCAAGTTAGCTTACACTGAATATGACTCTGTGCTTCGAGAATGGCTTCTAAGAATTGGAAATTGGGCTTCAACGAAACTAATACATCATAGGATGAACCGGAATTGATGTTCAAGGCATCGTTTGAAGACTGTTCGCGAGATTCGTACGGCCAGCCCTGTGTCGTCGTCCAGACTTGTTGCAGTTGTGTTTTTACCTTCCCAGTAATAAATTCGAGGCTGCCAAGATTCTCCGTATATTTCCAGAGAAACGAGCCAGCCAAATCTGGAATTGGTGGGAAAACTTGTCACACCTTTGAGACGGAGATTCCGCATTTGGCCAACTGAGTGATCGAAAAGGGGAAGCTTTCGTGATGTCCAATCATCACCCCGAGACTGAGGTAGTAAAATGCGGGGTACATGCCAATGAGAATGGTAAGTGATACTTCTCAATAAATTACCCGAACTGGCTGAAACGTTCTACTCCCATCAACAACAAACCTGACACAGGCTGCACAAACCACAAAGACCTGGGAATAATAAAACTAATTCCCTATGAATATCCGGGGCTTATGCCAACCCTGGCACTTGTACACGGGAGTTGCGCAGTGTCCGCAGGGCGTACTCCCTTTTCCCTATGAAGTTCAACCGCGCACTGAAACAATTGAGGAGAGTCATTTGCAATTTATATTTAATATGTTTCCCACTTCAAACTCCCGTCTCCTTGATCCGATTTCTTCGGAGACGGCGACGAGAAACGCGGGGTCGTCGCCAAGAAGATGTTGAATTTTGATAAATAAGATGTTTGATCAGGACTTTTCTTCTTGAGCAGAGGAAATATATTTCGAGATATATTGAAGTCGTTCTCTCTTCTCTCCTAAGTTGTACATTATCAATTCAAAATGAAAGGGTTCTCATATTCTCTCGCTGCGGCGCCGCTACTCATTCTTGCTGCCCTGGATGGCATTGTTGCAACAAAGCCATCCCCTGGCTGTGGAAAGGCTCCAAAGCTGGTCACAGCTAACAGCGTCAAGACACCTATCACACTGACGGTCGGCGGCACGGCCCGCAACTACTACGTTAAGCTCCCCGATAACTATGACAATAACCACCCATATCGCCTGATCTTCACTATGCACGCCCTCGGAGGCACCGCCGAGCAAGTCATTGCCGGCACTGGAGGGTACCTCCCATGGTACGGCATCCCAACTTTAGCAACAGACAACATCAGCGCTATATATGTGGCGCCAAACGGCATATCTAATGGATGGGCCAACACTGGTGGTCGGGACATTAGCTTGGTCAAGGAGATCAACACCGCACTTGACAACGACCTCTGCATAGACCAAAACCTACGCTTCTCAACCGGATTCAGCTACGGCGCTGCCATGTCCTACGAAATCGCCTGCTCCCTCGCAAAAGATTTCCGCGCCGTGGGCGTCCTGTCCGGAAACCCTCAGATCAGCGGCGCATGTACCCCCACCGATCCCATTGCATTCTACCAGGAGCACGGCGTAAGTGACACGGTGCTGCCTCTGGCGGATGCTCGTAAGATGCGGGATCAGTTCTTGAAGCTCAATAATTGTACTGCGCAGACAGCAGCGGAGCCGGCGGCGGGCAGTGGGAAGCATATTAAGACGAAGTACGCGTGCGCGGCGGGGTATCCGGTGACGTGGATTGCGTTTGATGGACCGCATACTCCGCAGCCGATGGATAGTGGTGCTTCTAAGACGTTTGCGAATACGGAGACTTGGGAGTTCTTTTCGCAATTTACTTGAAGGTGTTCTTGTTGTCGAGTCGTCCAGGAGAAAATCATGTGCGAGGTTACAGCAGCTAGGAGTTGACGGAAATGCTATTACTATTTCAAAATTAGTCAGACATTCTGTTGTATAACAGGATATCACCTAGCTGAGATTTTATTCTCTGAGTCAGTGATGTAGGAATTGAAAATTGACAACTTTGTCAGTGATAGCCCAGATTCGATCTTGCAATATGAAGACGAGTGAAGCTCACCTGAGATAATTTCGAGTTTGTTTGAGAACAAAAAGATTAGACGAAAGAACGAAAACCAAGAAAATACAACCTAATTAAAACGATCTCAGGATTTTGATGTTTTGAAAAGGGAAGGAAGACATTATTGTGCACAGGATTAGTAAGAAAATATGAGATGAATAAAAAGGGGCTGGGACGAGGCAGCTGGTGGCCCAAGCGTCCAGTCGAGGTAAGCCCCGACCTCCATCTTTAGCTTCCTTGCCTGTTTGTAGCTGCCTTAGCCACAGAACCTTATGTTGATTCTTTGCTGTGCTTTTTCTACAGAGAATGAACTCTACATAATTTGAATTTTGAATAATCAGGTTGCCCTTGGACCGGGCCGAGGCCTAGACGGCCGCAAAGCTTCAACAGCCACCATATGAGGGCATATCATCAAAATTCAAAGCAATGCGGGGCCCAGCTAGCATCACAACGGCGTTCCGTCGATATGGTGTGTCCTTTTATCCGAAACGCACATACGCAAGTTTCGTCAATAGTATCACCCTCGAAGCCAACCAAGTCCTCGCCGTTGTTCGCCAACCAGAAGTACTCTCCAGCATCAAGTCCGTCAATCTCCGAACTCGTGATACATGGCCACAATGGGATTATGACAAAGAAGTCACAGAGCATCAAGAAGTATGCCAAAAGGAATTCCTCCCCATCCTCAATGCCTTGGCCGCTTCAGCCGTCGAAAAGACCACCATTGCTATAGATGATATCCTCGACCTCCCGGTAGATCACCGGATAGACAGAGCGCCCAGAGAGCGCACCCCCAGTCGAATACTCTCCGCTCTAGGTATTCGCTCCAATTGTGACGACATCGGACTTTGGACACTGCCAGATCTTCCCGCCATCCAAATCACACACGAAGACTCTCGCACCGCGCTTGCCAAAGCCCGTGAATTCACCAACGAAAAAGAGGCTGGTGACGGCAAAGCCACCTGGCGCGCTTTCGTAGCTGCATCCTCCGATCCCCTTTACCAGGCTTTCGACTACACGGCTGATTTTCACTCCCGCGATCTTGATGTTCTACCTGACCAAGATGACCGGAAGGCCTGGGTGGACCTTAGTCCGTTCGGACAAGGCTATCACCGCTTTGATAAGGACTGCGATGTTTTCGGTGTTCATTTTGCCGGAACTATGGAACATAATATTGAGTACTTTCGAACCCACGAGTGGAAGCCAGGCATGTACGATCAGTTCCGGGCGGAGGGCAAAAAGATTATCGAAGATAGATTGGGCGATGATGTTGAAGAACGCCCGATAACGTCAGTGAAGGTTAATGTTCCCGTGTGGCAGCTGCCGGAGGGGGTGAAGAAACAATGCTTGAAGGTATTGGAGGTTGGGGAGGATGAGGAGTTGGTTTTTGGAGAATACGAGATAGGAAAACGTAAGAAAGCTAAGGATAATGAGCAATAGGGGATGGTTGTACGATCAAGAGGCTGTGAACTGAATCTCTGCTCTTTTTTTTATAGCGCTGATAGATTGGATTAGATGATACCCCTCTCAGCTAAGTCATTGAATGTATTATTGTATATGTAAAATTTCAGCTGATCTGATCTCCCAAGAAACTTGAAATATTGATTGCCATCAGAAAATTTCACACCGTATTTTTTGAGACGTTTTTCGGTATCTCTACACATCTTCCATATCAGGTATCACGACGACAATGGGCAGCTGAGGCCACCAGTCCCGTCCCCCCTGAATTTTCCGTTTGGAATCGGTATTCAATGTATGCTATGCTGTTGGTGTTGGTTGTTGGTTTTTGCCTGCCTAATCGTCGACTAACACAAGCAAGTACCACCCTGTAAGATACACACTTTGGGCATGTACTTCTGTACGTACATTGATTTGCGGCCGAGGTGACGATCCCGAGGTCGAAAAATCGATGAAATTCGCGCCCTTATCAAAAGACGGACAAATCACGAACAAACTAGACAAATGCAGTCGGGCTTTCAGACAGAATTCATACACACTAGCGTTCGCTTAGAAAAAGGGGGAACAACCGCTTGCCCCACTCAGTGTTGTTCTCGCACTGAATGCCCAACACGTCTATATAAGCACTGCATAAATCCACATCTTTGAATCATAAAAACAGTAACCTACCCTATCTCACCAAGCCAACCCCCAAATACCACCCAACAATGCCAACCCCACCACCCCTCACCCTCGGCACCAGCGCCATCAGAATGCTAGTCGTACCCCCCACCTCAGAGCAATACTCCCCAAACTTCGCCGCAATCAAGAAATCAGGCATCAAACACCTCGAAACAGCAGCTCTCTATCCATTCCACGCACAGGGGGAAGCAGAGAAATGGATTGGAGATGGAGAGTATGTTAAAAATGGATTTGAGATTGATACGAAGGTGTTTTATGGTGATCTTGCGCTTGGTGGGAAGGGGCATTTGAAGGGTGATAAGGTTGAGAAATCAATTGATAAGAGCTTGGAGAAGTTGAAGGTTGAGAAAGTAAGTCTTGGTTTTGATGCAGGTTGCTGTTGAGCTTGTACTGAGAGATGTTATTGCAGGTAAATGTTCTGTATTTACATGGACCGGACTATGAAACACCATTTGCCGAACAAGCAGCAGCTTTCGATGCCCAATATCGAGCCGGAACGTTCACCGCATTGGGAATAGGAAATTGTAAGCCCGACTACGTCTCCAACTACCTAGACGCAGCCATGGAAAACAACTACGTCAAACCAACAGTCTACTCAGGACAATACAACATTCTATGCCGTGGCTACGAAACCACTCTTTTCCCCTTTCTCCGCAAACACAACATGTCATTCGTAGGCTACAGTCCCCTCGCCGGCGGCTTCCTCACGGGGAAATTAACATTCAGCAACTCAGACCAAGATCTCAAGGGCACAAGATTCGAGAACGATGCAAGTAATTATATGGGTGCGGGGTATAGACATTGGTATGATCACCCAGAAATGCATGATGCGGTGAAGAAAATGGAAGGGTATTGTAAGGAGAGCGGAGTAACGATGGCGGATGCGGCTTGGAGATGGGTGCTTTTTCATTCGATGCTTGATGGGGACAATGGGGATAGAGTGTTGATTGGGCCGAGTACGATTGCGCAATTGGAGGAGTATGTGAAGGGGTTTGAGGCGGGACCGTTGCCTGGAGAGTTGGTAGAGAGGCTTGATGGGTTGTGGGAGGGGGTGAAGGATGTTGCGGCGAACATTTTGGTTTACTGAATTGGTCACGGTGCTTTGACTCACAGACAACCTCCAAATGAGGGTGTCCTCATCTTCGGACACATCACGTCCTGATTGGGAGCCGGTACCCCACTCCACTAGGCTGACCATACTCGCTCGCACTCGCTGCGATTGCTGATAGGAGAATGGCCCTTTCGCATTCTTAAAAACCTTGCAAGCCATGGGCGAGAGCTGAGTTGTCTTTGAATTCCACCAAGCAATCTAGTCTCTGCCTTGAGGCCACCTCTTTCAGGTTTTGTCTCTATATTTCTCGGACTACCGTTGTGGACTGTCTCATAAATTTCTAAAAGCCGAGTGGTATTCTAAACGCCTCTTTAAAAAGCATTTCCCAACACCTCCATCTATTCCTACACCCCAAATTATACGCCCTCAATTACACCTCCCCCAAACTAATTCGTAAATCAAACGCTCTCTGAAACAACCCCATCACTACTAACAGCCCTACTACTCATCTCAATCCCATCTTTCTTAGCTCTCTTCTCTGCCTTCCTCTGTTCCTTCTGTGCCTTCTTCTCCGCTTTTGTCACTTTAGCAAACCTGCTATCCTCTCCTTTGAGAACCATGCCTGGATGGAAGACGTTCATTGTCAAGAGGGCGAGGAACATGGGCAGTGCATCGAAGACGTATTGGTAGACTTCGTGGTGGCGGAATTCGTCTGTTAGAGATGTGCCTGCGCCGGCGGAGAATTCGATGATGCGGAAGAGAATACGGAACTGCGGTGTGTAAGCGGGATGCTCTTTTCGCAAAGAGGGAAGGGGGAAGGGGAAGACATACGGTAATGAGTCCCAAAGAAACGTAAAGAATGAGCAAAAGCTTCTTAGCACCGGCTCTCTGCTCAGGAGTACACTCCCTAGCCGATCGTCTTTGAAACGAAAATACGAGGAACAGGAAACAGAGGATGAAGAATTCTTGGAGCGCTACACCCGCGGTGTAGATGTGCAGGCCATTTTGCAGGGTATTGAAGTTTTTGGAAACGGTGAGGAGGCCTCCAGCAATTTGTATTATAAAAGAGCTTTTTGGTTGTTAGCTTATTCTTCAATGGCTCCAGAGAGGTGAAGAACAGATTGAGGGGGCATCATCATGTGTGAAGACACTTACAAGACATCCAAAATCACGAAATAGACCGCCATTCTCTGTGCTCTGATTCCGAAAAGTCTCTGATTAGGAAGGTAATGATACACCATCCGGCCCAGCAACATGTAATCGAAAGCGTTGATCCACAACGGCGCGAGTAAGAACAAGATGAAGCTGGGATCATATGCTCCTTCCGAGGTGGGGTTCTCAATGGAAATGCAGCGGATGATGAAGGAGAGTAATTCCCAGATGGAGCCCATGATTATGGTCCAGCAGAAGTTGTTGCGGTACTTGCGCGCTTGGTATATATGTAGGGCTGTGGTGATGGCAAATGCTACGCTGAATATTATTGCGGCCGGAAGAGAGGGACAGTACGTCCAATTGTTATCCGGGTCATCGAGAGCTATTATTCTGTTAGATATTGATAGGACCTGGGTGTTGAGGAGCGCTCACGAAGGCATTTTACCATCTTGGGGGTTTGAACGGTCGAGACCGTTGCTCACTTGTTGGTATCTGAAGAAGTTTGAAAATGTATGGTTGGACTGGAATACTTGTTTATTTTGAAGAGGAGAGGCTCTGAATTAAAGTAAGATGTGGGAAACAGATAGACGAAAAGGTCGGCATTTCAGCCCTTCAAGTAAGATCTGGGGCGGAGGATCAGAAACAATCTCCAAAGCCACGCTGATGCCCAGACAAGGCCAGACGATAAGAGTCCCAGTTTTATGAGGCACGAAATACGAAGTACGAGGCTTCCAAAGCTTCCACGTACCCCCTGACGCCATGTCCTCCTCACCTGTGCCAAACAACTGCATACTCGTGTCCAATACAAGTGCCTCTCAAATCTCGCATCCATTGCAAGCGAGTGCGCCAGTAAGCAGCGCAGTTGTGCGGAGAGAAAATTAGCCCGGAGGTGGAGGCTCGGAGACGAAACATGCACAGCCTCGCTAGCAATGGTTACCTAATTGGGACATATTTAATTGGTGGGATGCACAAAATGAGGCGTAGTTGTGAAGATAATCTTATGCAACCATGGGCTGAGAATGAATGAGTCAAGATATTGCGCGAATTGAGGGTTGAGAATCGACTGTTTGAAACTTGATATCGATCACTTAATCATAGAGACATTCGAGCAATCATTATTGAAAAGAAAAGCCACCTACTTACTCGTAGAGAAGCTTGATGTTGAATTTGAGTTTGAAAGGTTATTTATTCATGGTTTCGTTAGGCTGTTTGGGGGGGGGAAGATCAGCGCGATAACAGGTACCTGACGCTAAAATTGGCGGTCCCAACGCGCCGGAAACGCTGCGCGTCGGCCGAGACTTCAACGTCATATCAATTTTCTTCGTGGTGGAGTTTGGTTTCCGATCCTAAGAAGAACGCATTTAAGGGATGCGCCTAGCAAATAATTGTAAACTGCGCCAAGTTGGCCCCGTGTCTCCCCTCGGAGCAGGAATTCGCGGTAGTCTGGATCTTACCTCTGTCCCATGCTCGTCAACGGAGATGGACTTCTCGTAAACCTCCGCTTCCGAATCTCCGATGATAGAAAATTCCGACCTGTACTTAGAGCTCGCCGCTCGTTTTTTTACATTTCCTAGGAGTTTATGAATCCCTTTTGTATTCTATCTACTTCTTCGTGCGTGTATAGGGCATTCTGGAAAAGAACACCGTCGTCCATTGATAACAAAGTTAACCCTTCTTTTAACATGCTGACTTTCAAGGAAAGGAGCGGCAAAGGGTCTTCGAAGCAGGAAGAGCAGCGCAGAAGAGAAAATCCCGCCTGGTTTCCAACGTACCGGATGCAGTACAGTTTGTACGTCATGTTTCGAGAGGGACTCCAATGGTGCTCTGGTAGTCCAGTGAACGCAAAATTTCTGCGTTTCTGCGATTGTTGATCGAGTAGCACCACGGGTTGGAATATATTCGGATGTCGAGGTTCGGACCGCACCATCGACAGGAGAATTACTGTAAGCAGGCCAGTGCTTTTGCTAAAACCCATAAGTAATGGAATGCCAAAAATGGACCGGCCTAAAAAGTTCGCGCTTCTTAAGTTGTCCTGGCTGATGCGATATCGGGGTGAAAATAGCCTTTTGATGCCCCCACTTTACCCCTCCTCGTCGGCGGCTTATTCCCAACTCCATACAATTTTTGATTTGAGGTCACATAAGCCACGCCCTGTTGAGTACATCAACATAAATTTCGTTCGGTAGTAATAACAAAGGCCCTCGAATTCAAAATTTCTATAAGTATAGGAAGCTTTACTCCACGTCATCTTATTTCTTTTTGGCTCGCAGCGCCACCATCGTGCCCTTTCAAAGCTTCAGATTCTTTCTTTCAGGTAGAGATTATGGCCTGGAAAGATTCAATTGAACTCCATCCAAATTCTAATAGGCAGTCGCAACCAAACCTCCAAACTATAAGCAAGAATCAGGATATAATCGATGAGGGTGGCTTCTTCGCTCAGGCTGAGTCTACTGAGATTTCTAATGCAGTGGAACCAGAGGATGTGCCTCCAAATGGCGGCTACGGATGGATCTGCGTCTTCTGTGTCTTCTGGGTTAATGCCCATACTTGGGGTATCAACAGTGTAAGTGGTCCCGGGCAAACGCAGATTTCCTGCTGACTGTCTGATCAGGCTTACGGCGTCTTCCTCGCGTACTACCTTGCTACAAACACTTTCTCAAACGCCACGCCCCTTCAATACGCATTCATTGGGGGTCTCTCCATATCACAAGCGCTCATAGTCTCCCCACTTGTAACTCTCATAACCCGTCGCTACACTTTCAAGGCGTCCATGCTCGTCGGTCTTTTACTCGAGACCGCATCTCTTATTGGTGCTTCTTATGCTACGCGAGTCTGGCATCTCTTCTTATCCCAAGGCTTTTGCTTTGGATGGGGCATGGGCTTCCTTTATATTGGCTCCGCGGCTATTGTGCCACAATGGTTCTCGTCCAAACGCAGTTTGGCAACAGGTATCACTTCCGCTGGTGCAGGATTCGGCGGTCTGGCGTACAATTTGGGAACAAGTGCGCTCATTGCTCGGGTGGGTCTTTCTTGGAGCTTTCGGATATTAGCAATTTGCCAATTCGTGGTAAATGGGCTCAGTATTGTGGCCTTGCGAGATAGGAACAAGGCGATTAAACCAAACCAATTGGCATTCGACTACCGTCTTTTTACTAAGGGCTATTTTCTCTTTCTGCTTGGCTGGGGTTTCTTCAGCGAGTTGGGGTACGTGGCATTACTTTTCTCCTTGCCGAATTACGCACTCTCAATCGGCCTCTCAGCACACCAGGGTGCAGTAGTTGGAGCACTCTTGAGTCTTGGACTTGGGGTTGGACGTCCTATTGTGGGATATTTTAGCGATTCGATGGGAAGACTGAATATGGCAACCGCCATGACTGGCCTTTGCGGGGTTATGTGCCTGCTGATTTGGACATTTGCAAAGAGCTTTGGGCTCCTGTGCTTCTTTGCACTATTGTCCGGAACGGTGTGTGGTACTTTCTGGTCAACGGTTGTGCCAGTCGGCGCAGAGATTGTGGGGCTGAAAGATCTACCCAGTGCGCTCAGCATCGCATTTATGATGATGATGTTTCCTACTACTGGTGAGTTTCCAACCTTTTCAAATAAACAATGCACCTACTAATATTGGATCCAAGTTGCGGAGCCCATCGCACTGAAGCTGCGGCGGGGTTCTGGTAATATATACCTCGACGCTCAGATATTCACGGGCATCACTTTCATTGCTGCAGCGCTATGTTGTTGGTATGTTCGATCGTGGAAGATTATCGCTATCAAGCGTGAAGAAGTCGTCAAGCGATGCAGAGAAGACGTACAGGCCAATAGACCCTACAATAATTGCGACACTCCTATCAGTTGGTTTGAATATGGCTGTCTGGTGGTTAGGAACCTGTTTGTCTGGATGAAGGTCTAATGCCCATAATATTACGAAGGCAGATCTATTCTTTACATTGTCCTGCTGCAAAGGGGACATCTCGGATGAACGTTCAACGTAGTCTGTGTTCCGCTTCGAAATTTCCCCAAAATTCGTTCATATATTCGCTTTTCATCGCAGGTTACGTTTCCAATCTGTCCGACCCTAGTCGTGGCACGTCTCGAAAGATCGGGGGGTCTATTTCCTCATACACTGTATATCACATGAGCTTTTCAGGAATGTTGCCACATTCATCGCCTCGATATTGAAACACGGCGTGCATACTTTCGAGACTTGCTGATATGATTCAGAAGTCTCTCAAACATATACAGCAAACGACAAGAGCCTTGTCCGTGAGAACGACCTTTTGGTGTAGCGGGGGAGCTTTGTGGCTTTGTGGCTCCTACATGCCACGCCAAACTACGAAAATCACCTTGCCATCTTCGAATCTTCACACTTCAATTCTCTTCTTCTCAGTGACACCACAACGACTGATTTCGTGGCTTCAGTACCTATCCTTGAAACTCAAGCTTTCAAATAACCAACATGACATATACAGAGTTGAACACCCACCAAAATCTCATTCGTTTGTTGCACCTCAGCCCAGCCTCGTCCCAAGACGATACAATCAGATGCCACTTCACGGTTGTCTTGCTCGATGACGAGCCAGAATTTGAGGCATTATCATATGTTTGGGGAGATATCGAAGTTGAGAGCAATGTTGTTCCGATCACTTCAAACCTTCACTCGGCGCTACAACATCTCCAATTGTATGAAACAGAGCGAACCCTTTGGGTTGATGCTCTCTGCTTATAAGTCGATTAATACCGAACACAATACCACAGAAACTTAAGGGTTTAAGCTTTATTTTCCAAGGCGTTCGTTTTACAGAATATAATCTGCTTTTTATAACTCAACAATAATATGAACCGTCATTTAGGACCGCTCAAATACTAGTAGAAATTTCGATTACGTGTGGAAAATCGTATTTATTGTTTTTATTAGTAGCTCAGAGGTCCTATGCTCACCTACCAAGCAATATTCCCCTACCTTATTAAGAGTGCTTTGGAGGCGTTGTTAGTCTTCAAGGAGAGAGAAGAACGCTAATAGTTCACAACGTGCAAGCACGATCCTATACAAGAACAATATCGCGGATTTCTGCGCCTTCCCACCAACCTGAGCCTCCTCTGTGAACCAACAAGCCAGCTCTTCTATACGTCGATCTTTCGTCCACTTTCACTAAGACAAGTGAATAAGCTCCTGCTATTATTTGCCGAGATGGATCTTTAGTCAGAAGCTTTTCAACTAGACTAGGATGATGATGTGGCCATTTACTTAGGAGATCCTCCCTTGAGTGCTTGAAACCACCAATTAAAAGGCAGTATACAGACTCGCCATGATTTATATCCGTCACCCGACCTTCGGTATCGCAACAATCACCAGAGAAAGAGACAGATTCTTGATCAAATTCGATAATATTCTGGATCACTGTATCTCTCACGTACTGTGAGAGATTTTGCTGGAGGGCCCAATCAGTTACCGCAGAGTCCATGGCTGACTCAATTATAAGGACAGTCGCTTGGACAAGTGGCCCTTGAATCTTCAACCATACATCTCCGCCGATTCCGAAGGGATTGGTAGGATTCTGCGGGCAATGATAACCTTGAATTTGACACCTTGGATCTGCTACAAAGCCGCTTACACCAACAAGATCATAATTGATGTTCGACATGTCCTCGCTATGATTCAATACAGAAGCCCATGACCATGACGGCACGTTGGTATGAGGACCGCGAAAACTGGCATGTTTACTCTGATATCCTTTCGACCAGCATAAAGCTCTCGGAAGGTCCTGCGACCATAAACCTGCAAGATACACACCAGGCAGCCGTCTAGCGACCCGAGATGCAAGACCCGAGATTGCAGGGAGGCGGTCCATCTGTTTCGTAAGCTTCAGCTTGCAGTACTCCGTAATAAGCTCTAGCCAGCTATCCAGAATTTGGGATTCTGTCACGGTTGATGCACTTATTGACGTATATAACATCTTCAGCTGATCAGCTTGGCGTTCTTGCAGAAACCCATCAGGGCCACCCCATTGGTAATCTTCCAATCTAGAGCATTCACACGAGATTCCAGATGCACATTCCCATATGAGCTCCTCCGCGTGAAAGTGCAAAGTTCTCGACGATAGAAGTCGCTCTTGAAAAACCCAGCCACGACTCAGAAGAGGTGAAGCGTGCTCAATTGTATGTGCGTAGTCCATAGTTCTTGTGAAATGGTCATGGGCAACATGCAAGGCATGACGAACAAATATCTTATAATTTCCCTCCTCGGTATCTTCAGGTTCAATCACAACCTCTTCCCCAACGGAGAGTTCGACTTGGTTAAGGGTATCTAGCGACCATCTCTCTGCGAAACAGCCGCCTTCACCATTGCTTGAATGTGTAGCAGCAAGATTGAGTTGTGAACACATATACACATCTGCCATCTTTGCTGATTCAATTTCCCAATCATTTTTGTCGTCTTGGATAATGCAAAGCGAGTCGATCCAGAGATAACGAACTCCCAAGCCTCGTGTAATCCTTACCGCGTCGCGGAATGTTTTGGGAAGTTCGGAGATTCTTATGCCCACTTTCCTGTCCTGTAGCGTGTTGGTAGTCGTCGTAATGATCAGCTCCTTTCCCCAGCAATGACTTAATGACATATAAGGGTCTCGGTCTGAATCCCTTGTTTCTTTCAAGTAGACGATGTCGCTATTCTCAGCTTGGCCAACGTCTATAACACGTGTGGGGAGTCTCGAGTTAATGGGCCGACTACACAAAGCGTGTCCTTCATTGCATTTTTTCATCCACCCAGCCGTAAGCGCTAGACAAGTGCTCAAATCCAATGTACTTGCGATTTCTTTGCCAATGCCGAAAGCAGGAATCGAAGCATTGTCTTCAACGACGTTTAGCAGGCACCAGCTGTACTCAGGTCAATATGCATACCTTCATGAGAGAGAGTGTAGAACTCTAGAATATTTTCATGTCCGACATTAGATAATGTAACTCGGAGGCTATTGCCACGACGAAGATTCATAATAAGCACTGTGCCGTCAAGCAAGAATCCTGGTTCCTCCCAATCCTCTCGCATGTACTCTAGCCCTGCGCGTATGATTTGACATGCTAGGCAGCCATCACTCTCTGCTGAAGCTTTCATTTTCGAAAATGACGTGGTAATTCGATACTCGTCAAGGATGAGTGGAGGATTGTGTTTTGTCAGTCGATCGAAATCGAGGTTGAAACAAACCGGACACAGGTAATTGGCATTTTTCTCAATAGCCATGTTATCAGAGTAATTTTTATTTTTTGGAGATATTGTGGGCCCACTAGTTGAGTAAGAAGTTGGTGGTGGTGCAGTATTCACAAACAAGCCAGAAGGTGAATGATTAGAAACGCGAATGGTTTCCTTTGTGAAGAATGCGCTTTTTATTCGGTTGTGATTAGTCATCACAGCAGACAAAAGAGTCTTAGGGGCCGAGGTTCTGCCGCGAGGAGGGTACTTGTTGTATACGCTCGTCCGGTACGATACAGTTTGTATCGATCAGAACAATCATCGAGAAAGAACCCATCAGGTTTTTCGAATGAGCAAGATCTATGGACAAACCTCGAGGGTTGTTGTTTGGCTGGGGGAAGGTTGGATGGGAGTGATATGGCCATGGATTTCGTGCGCATACTTGGGGGAGAGAAAACGCTTCATCTGGACCCCTCTTGCGAGCCGAACGTCTGTGTCAATGGAAAAACTCTGGACTCTCCCCAGTTTCGCCATAACCTCATCCGCCTCTTTGACCTACCTTGGTGGAATTGCACGTGGACCGTTCAGGAATTCGTTCTAGCTCGAAAATTGATCTTCCAATGTTCTAGGAGCGAGATAACGCGCGATGATATGTGCCTTGCCAGAGAAAGCCTTGGGAATCACATGGATCATTGCTGCCGACAATGCTTAAACACATCTGGGCTTAAATGTCACGCGCTTATTTGTAGAGCCAGCTAGGCTGGAACATATCACTAGTTACAGAAGAGATGACGAAGGATATAGTTTACTTACTGCATTTGCATATTTCTCTAGACGAGAGGTTTCAGACTCTCGAGACAGAATTTACGATGTACTTGGTCTAGTGATTAGTAAATATGCTGACTTGGTGAAGCCGGATTATAAACTTTCCGCGGAGCAAGTGTGCGAAGCTGTTGTGGTCCAATCAGTGGAGGCAACGGGAACTCTCGAGTTCTTTAGCCACTTATTCAATCATAGGAGTCCCAGCGTCCCATCATTCATACCAAAATGGGCCAATCCATCAGCTTGGCGGCCTATTTACGGAAGTCGCCTGGATGACATGATGCACTTCACGGCGGCTCGTGATACACGAGCTAACTTCAAACTCGTATCCTCTGAAATGGCTGTTACGTCAGGTATCATATTCGATGCCATCAACGCCACCTACTCCTAGCCCACTTTCTATTCCGCTAGTGGTCCAGAAGCCTCGGAACGGCTACTTGAATTCGTGGAGGTTGGGACTTCGGCTCAGAATTTCTACAGCAGCACTAAGGAACCACGATGTGTAGCACTCTGGCACACCTTGTGTGGCGGTACAGAAACTTACTCTGAGTCTTCCAACCGATATGATCGACGTTTTAAAAGATCTACAGACCTATCGAAATATTTAAAATAGAAAGAATTTTTTTCAAAAAGCGAACAATCAGGAAAAGGGGCTATGGACAATGATTTGAACTACATGATCCTTGATATCGAGGCCGCGACCACTGGAAGACGGTTTTTCATTACCAAAAAGGGATATTTTGGATTCGGGCCTGAGAGTTGTCAAGTGGGGGACCTGGTGGCAGTGTTAGCTGGCGGTCAAGTGCCCTATATCATTCGCCCGGTACCTCACTTGAGCGATATGATAAGGGCAACAATGGGACCGACTTTGGAGACATGCTATACTATTCTTGGCGATTCTTATGTTCATGGTATTATGGATGGGGAGGTTTTTGACCTTATGGGTGAGGATGAGAGAGAAATGAAGGAAATTATTTTGTTGTGAATATCCCCATGAACAGAAAGACCGGAACGATGGATGAAGCGAATTTACTGTCTGAGATCATGAAAATATGCACAATGTACGACGAATACAAGGTCATGGGAATATGTGATCTGAGTGTCTTTCAACAGCTACTAGACATAACTTCAGTGTGTAGTATTACCACAAGTATAACCCCTAGGGTTCCCTCCAATGGCTTACTCTCTTTTGCTTGAATAACTATTCCAATTATCCCGAGGCGCCTCATCCTTCACCTTAGCCCAAATAGCCCCAGCCTTCTCCGCAGTCGCCTTATCCAGCGGCCCAGCCTCAATCGCGACCAGCGTTTCCTCAAGTTGTTCCGTCTTCCTCGCGCCAACAATAATCGAATCACCATATTTCGGATCCAACTCACTGTGATAAGCAGTCCACCTATAAGCCAAAGCAGCTTTGGTGATCCCAGCAGTCTTGGCAATCTCACCCCACTCATCTAATGCATTCAGCAATACTTCCTTGCCGTAAAGAGTAGAGTACATGGCTCCTGACCCCGTCTTGTCGGTAAAACGACCTTCTAGATCTTTGGTGCGGATTGAGTTTGGATCTTTCACTAGGAAGCCACCGGCGATGGGTGAGTATGCATAGAAGCTGATGTTCAATTTGCGGAGCAGGGGAAAGAGATCTTCTTCGATGTGGCGAGACACGGGGTTATAGTTTCCTTGGAAAACGGTTGGAAGAACAGAATTTGCTGCTTTTTGGATGTCGTATATTTTCTGTACGTCCTGTGGAAAGAAGTTTGAAAGGCCGAACTGCCGTGGCAATCAGTCTCTTCAGTCATTCATGAAACTTGATGTTCAACGGATATGAACCAGCTTACCCGCTTGAATTTGCCTGCCGCGTAGAGCTCTTGAATTGCTGAGAGAGACTCTTCAATGGGTGTAGCTGGGTCTGGGCTGTGGAAATAGTATAGATCGACCTGTTTCCCATAATCAGAGTATGCATTGAGAATCCCAGTGCAAGTACATACACTATCTACTCCTAAATCCTCCAAACTTTTCTTCATACCGTCAAGAATCCCTTGCTTTGTCATCTTCCCTGATCCAAAGCCTGGCGCCTTGGTGTTGACTTCAAATGCCTTGGGAGCGCCATGTTTTTGCAATGTAGCCTCACTATCTTTCTGGGCGCGTCGTCAATTTTAGGGCTTCAACAGGGCTTCAAGAAACGTACATAAATACTCGCGGTATCCACAACTTTCACATTGTGCTTCTTCAACACTTCTAGCAAGCCATCTGTCGTCTCGCTGGCAAAGACACCAACGCCGGCGGTTCCAAAAATAATCTTGGGGGCAGCGTGTGTCATCTTGAACCGTGTAAAAAGTTGGGCGTCTTTTGAAAATTTATATAGAAGGAATATTTAATGTCAATTTATTCGCTGCACTTTTCCAAAATTACAAGTTGAGCTCGCTGTAAATGTTCGTTATATCCCCGCGTGCTGACGTCACTGACGCCAGCCTTGGTTGTGAGCTTTATAATCAGTCGGCCGATTTCCTGCATCTGACCAAGCCACTTCCGGCGTGAGGTCTTCTGCCGTCCTTATTTATAGAGAATTTGTACAACTAATACCGAGTAAGTTAGCAGTTGTAGCTTTTCACTACTCCGAGTACAGTACAGTACTACGCAACAGCTATTAGCCGAAGGCTAGTTTCACACCCAAAGTCATGCTTTTGCATACAAAATAACTCTAGAACCACATTTGATATTCTTAAATCCACCTAAATCTAGCATTTCCTTATGCCAAAGTACTATTATATGTAATTTAACTTAAATAAAATTAAAAACTCCTTCAGATGCACATTTTTCAAATAGGGCAACCTATTATTAATCCAATTTAGTATAAGAAACTGTGGTTTTTTAAGAAACTCCTATTACAACATTTTATTTTATAGGAATTATTAATACAATTTTAATTCTGAATTAATAGAAACGTTTCTTTTGCTCCAATTAGTTTTCTACCAACAGATCCTAGGTTCTGGATTGTATTCTATTGGAAATATTGAGGAGTGTTAGGGGTGAGTTTTGGTGGGATCCACTTATTCCGCTAATAGCTGTTACGCATCACTGTATCGCCGAACCGAGATGCAAGTTGCCGAGCCCCTTTTCGGGTTTCCCCCACTATTCAGCGACGTACCTGCTAATTCCGATAAAGTCGGGAAATGCACACATAATACCACGTAGATAGCACGCAAATTTTCTGATTCATCATCCCGTGGCTTATAAGGTTGCATCTTAGTGAAACTGGGTGTTTCAAGACGCCGTCCTTGACGGCATGCTGATTCGGATTTATGAACCGCCTCTCGATCCTCGTCCCTCGACTCCAGTCCCTCCCATTTGATTGTGCTTTCCGTTGCATTAGCTCAAATTAAGGCGAAGCTCTCGCCGGATATGTTTTGATGGAATTACTAACGAAGTGAAGTTCTGGGTATCTGGCAGAACTGTGGTCCTCGTAAGTCAAGGTATAGAGGTATCTCCAAGGGTTCTGGCAACCATCAATCTTACGAGCCACGAGTACATGACTCATGGGTCGTAAAGTTCGGTATCTATCTTGCAATTTGAGGGTAAACCATTCGTGCAAATCCGATTCCACTCCTTCATGTGGGCTTCGTTGTAGCCAGGGAGCTCCTGTACTGGAAATAAGTGCAAGTCGCGTCCCCCGTATATCTCTAGGAGCTTCTCTATCTCCTCAATCTTACGCATGAACGATGGCGGAGAGGCCCGGTACTTCTTTTCTTTGAGGACCCGAATAATTCGAAGTGGTGTATCGTAAAGGCCATAATCGGACTGTCCATAAGCATCTGGGTTTCCTCGCTGGGCTGCGACAAATTCTTCGATCTCTTCTTTGACCTGGACCGACTTCATAGGTACAGATTGTTCATGCAACAGACGGGTGGTATTTCGAACTCGAGTTAAATTGGCATCATCGTCGGCCACTCCATTGGCATCAGCGCCCGACATTAGAAGTTTTGCGACGACTTGGTAACACAACTTGATATCATCCATGGAACCTTCGCATAAAAGAGCTTGCAGTGTCATCTGTATGGGACTGATTGAGCATTTTTGTCGTAAATCCACCTTATCAATCAAGAACTCGACGATTGGGGAGACGGTCTCCAAGGTTCCATCCTTCGATACGAATTGAGCATCAAGAGGCAACACACTTAGTGCAGAAGTTAATACACTAAGGCCAGACAGACTTATGTGGTTGATATCTGCACCTGCGAGAATAAACGACTCCAGATAATCTTTTCGTCGACCAGTTGCAGCGATATGTAAGATAGTCATCGTTTCCCGACCCATGCGCCTGTTGAGAGTATTGACTGCTTCTGAATAATCGGATTTTTTATGTTGGAGGGGAACATCTTCGAGGTTCGCCCACAGACATTTCGGGTCTCTTGTCCTCCATATTTGGGACTCGTAGGGAAATCTTCCTTGATATTGTCCTAGAAATATACTGGCAAAATGATCCAAGTTAAACCAACAGAGATATGCCAGCGTTAAGCAAACGTTGTCTTCTTGACTTGCTGTCCACATAGGAAATGTCCCGTTGCTAAAAATTTCATCAACTTCCGCATTCGCAAGGAGCCATGCCTGAAAGTGAGGGCGCTTTGGATTCAAGAGTTGGAAAGTCAGAGACATCATCAGCTCTTTCTCCGCCTCCGATTCAATCTCACAAATGAGTGCATACCAATCGAGGCATGCGTCGTATATCAGGCCCCCTGACCTATGTGATGTGAGATAATCTCCTTGCAACATGTAGACCATTAAGCATCTTAAAGAGAGAGAGAGTATGGCTTCGTCGGTCGCCTGAAAAGTACGTGCTGGACCATGGCTTATTCTGGGGGACACCATGTATTCCTCGACCGTATAATGAGCGAGGTAAATTCCGTCTGACTCGGCGTTGAAGGTTACAAGGCATGTACAAACTTCAATAGGAGAGTCTGGATCGAATGGCTTTCTTCCCGGGTCGAACGATAGATCCTGCTCATTGACTGCAAGCGCATCTAAAAGCGCAGCTCGCGTGGTAACACGTCTGCCAGCTAGTAGATGACCACCAGCTAGTAGATGCAAGGATTTTCGAGCCATAGCCTGACATTCAGAAGGTATGGCTGTGAGAATTCTTTCGTAAGTCTCATCTAAAGTTTCTGGTAGTTGACACAGAGCTTCTCGAATATCAGCAATGTTGTTTAGTCGCCTCAGTATATCAAGCTGGCAAACCGCCCAGCGAAACCTGCCAGGCGTCAATATTAGCGCGATTCGTATGCTAGTGCGAAGGAAATACTCACATCCCGTTTGCTCCCTTAACAAGGGCCGATTCTATTTCTAGTTTGAGGTTCTGTGGCCATCGACTAAACTGGTAGTCTTCAGAGAGCTTGTTATCGATAAAGCTCTTTATGTCCTCGTCCACATATGAATTCGAAAGAGACATGTCTGTTGTGACATTTGATAACATCCTTTCTATCTCCAACTCCTTCCTACTAGTGGCAAGGAGTAGGATTCGTTGAAATTTCTCATCTTTCGCAATCCGGACGAGCAACTTTAAAATCTCGTCTCGCTTACTTGATTCGTCCAAAGCGTCAATAGCAAGATAGACACGAGAAAAGCTTTGTATGACGACTGCGAGTACACCCAAAAGCTGGGAGATAGAAGGTTGTGTACCTTCGCGGAAAAGCTGTTTGACCTCCGGGGGAATACCATTAATTTGGCGACAAAGTTGGCCAATGACCCACCGAAGCAGATGTGGGGCTTCGTCTTGACCTCGAGAAAAATGGCAATAATAGTATGCGAATCCAAAGGCATCCGCCTGTCTGGCAAGACAGTAATGTCTGATATCCTCAGCAATATGTGAGAGAAGTACCGTTTTCCCCGCCCCTGGAATGCCATGCAACCAAAGGAAGCGAATGCTGAAAGTCTTCCAACCTATGTATTCCGGTGATCTTGTCAACCATTGTCCTGTATGGGGTTCGTGTAACTGGCATGCCATATTATGGTTTGTTGAGGGGTCAGTGGTGACCAGCCAATGAATAATACGATCAAACTCGGTGTCTATATATCATGTATCAGTCATTGATCTGCCCTCCCCGATCTCGAAGTGATGAAATCTTAACCCTACAGTCAGTCATTTCTCGAATGCGATCAACATTACTTCGAATGTATTTCAGATCATGGCTGTAAATTAATGTTAAAATAGGGATCAAGGTAAAGGGTGCGACAAACTCACGCTGCTTCGGTTGTCAACCCAAGTGATATCGTAGCCTTGTGCCTACCAATTTCCTCAAGAAGCTTAAATGCTTTATCTCTCTTGAATGGCCACGCCAGGCTAGCAAGAGACAATCCGAGTCTCTTCCTCTTACCCCTGACAGGGATATCTGGCTGAGGAAATAGTGCCTCGAGTTGTCTGAGGGCTTCCCCGGAGCCATTGATTGGCCCGATGAGCTTCTCCAAGATGCCAATCTGAGATGGGATTTGGGGCGATGGGACTGAGAGCTCGAGAACCTCAAGAACGCATTTGAGACTTCCAACTTCGATCAACACGGCACGGAGCTCTATTGGAGCATCGTGAACACCCGTGATGTAAGCCTTGCATACCGAGATGACACGATCGGCGACTTGGACGACCGCAATTGCGCTGGCTACAGCGCTCAGCGGCTCCATAATACAGAAGAGCGCTCAATAGAGTAGAAACCTCAGCGTTGCCAAGAAATCATGATCGAATTAGTGGATGGACAGCATTTTCAGAAGTGCGTCTCCAGCTGAAGTTCACGAGTGTGGCTGTGCAAGCACAGGCTGACAGAACGCCACTCTGTACTCCATTTCATCCGAACTCCTGCTCCTACAAAGAACAATTTGGAAGCTTAAATCTACATCGTGTTATCTCCAAATAACTTATTGAATGAATAATATATGAAAAATGGCTGGTGCTGATTGCTTCCATATAGCTTTTCTTTTCTAGTTACATCTTCTTACTCTTTTCTAAATTTAGAACGACTAACAATGGAAAACTTACGCAGAACTTTTGGATACGTATTCAACATTTCTAAACGACATTGACATAATTTTAAGGACAGAAACACATCTCAGTATCGTGAAATCTGGAGAGAACCAACCGAAGCAAGCCCTTTTTTCCAAGTTGCCGGCGCTAGACCAGCATGACAGGGCTTGGCGGGACGAAATAGCGGGTGGCTGCCGGACGTGGCGGGGTCCAACCGCCTAATAAAATTTTCAACTCTCAGGGTCTTGCTTCCTCCCGCCTCTATGATTTGAGTCTATTCCAACCTCTTGTTTCCTATTTCCTGGAACCTCATATTTGTTCTGCCAGTCTCGCATATATCATATTACTCAGGCAAAATCCTCGCAGAAAGGCAAGTCCGCCAGCCCGCCTGTCACGAGAAATGCATGCTACGACAAGGTCACCCCGTCAAGTGAAACCGGGCCTTCTTTTTATCTCGTGTTGTTTCTCCCAACTGCCCTATGCCAAGTTGCTCTTGACGTCACGACGCCAACAAAACACCTCGTAAAGAAAGTTCGGCCCGCCACAGTGTGGGGAAGTAGCATCGCCGGCAAGTGCCCGTGACTGCCGATGCCAGAAATAGAAGAAGGTTAGGAATACGAACTTCACGTGGCTGCCAGATGAAGAGGTATAAAGACGTTCATTCCTCCAGTATGGTCTTGATTTCGAACATCAACAACCATCACATCCATTCTAGCAAGACCATCAAGTTCAAACAATCCTCTTACTTGAAATCCCAAACTTCATATAGATTCCCTCCAAGTCACGACCCACCAAGTCAGCCAAAATGCAATTCTCCACTTTCACCACCCTCTTCACCTTCCTCTCAGCCGCCTCTGCTATCACAGTCTCTTATGACACCGGCTACGATGACGGCTCCCGATCCCTCTCAGCAGTTTCCTGCTCTGACGGAGCAAACGGTCTCATGACGAAGGGCTTCACCACCCAATCTAGCCTCCCATCATTCCCACGCATCGGTGGTGCGTCTACTATTGCAGGCTGGAACTCCGCCAGCTGCGGTACTTGCTACTCTTTGACCTACAACGGCAATACCATCAACGTTTTGGCTATGGACCATGCGAATGAGGGTTTCAACATTGCACAGGCGGCCATGGATCAGTTGACTGGTGGTCATGCGGTGGAGTTCGGACGCATTGATGCGCAGTGGGCTCAGGTTGACAAGAGTGCCTGTGGATTGTAGATGATTGGGATCGTGCTAGGAAGAAATTGAAAAGGAAAGGCTAGGAAAACTGGTGGTAATGAGTGAGGTTGGGGACTGCTTGCATTTTAGCGATGGTTGGGCATTCATCGATAAGCATTGGCAAGGCGTATAACACTCTCCTTAATTTGTATTGGTAATTCGTCAATTCCGATGGATATTAAATTCACTGTTTTCGAACCATTCAGGTGTGAAATATCCGGCGTTCCAGGGCGGCTGCCTCTCATGAAGTTCCCAATTTGGCAAGCGTCGAGATGCAAGTCGAAGGTGTAAAGTCACTACCTGTCTTACACGAGAATTTTCCTGAAGTCCAAAGAGAGAAATTCAGCATTGCACTGAGATGAGTGAACAATGGCGGTCTAACTTTAAAATTCGGTTCCATAGCACTCAATTTCCCACCGTTTCTCGTACATTAAGAGCCCTGCTCCGCACCACCAACTTTTAGACACATTACACGTATTCCACAATTCGAAACTTTACTTCATCGTAATTTTCCAAGCCTACTTCTTACATCGATCTCTGCTTCCCTCTCCCTGCCTCTTACTTTGGACAAGTCGTCCCAGCCCCATCCCACGAACAAGTTCTCTTGCAATACCCGCAAATACCCTCACTGTTACGTATCAGTAATGATTCTTGCTTATTCTTCCACAATAAACTCACGCAGGGTCCCATATTAATCTCGTAGGCCATGGGGTGATTTCGCCAACAAGATACGTGTAGCAGTCGATGCCCGGACAAGGTATTCCGTCCGGATTCAGGCTGGTTGTTGGCTCCGGGGCGGCAAGTGTCGTCGTCCCCTGAGGGGCTGGTGCAGCCCAGATGGTGATAACAGATGTTGCGCTTAGAGCTAGGAAAGTTGAAAGCTGCATTTTGCGTTTGATTTTCGCGTTCTGTGATTTTGTCTGAGCGATGTTTTTTTAGCTTCCGCGTTTTAACTGCTAGTAAATTCAGGAGCGGGATTTAAGCATCTTATTGAAAGCAGATCAATATAAAATCTGGAGATGTTACCACGTGTTGAGTGCATCGTTGCTTTGGATAGATTGATAGGCTATATGGAAGAATGCCGAACCGTGTAACATCGCCACTTCCTATATCAGATTTTTAATCCTGGATATTATATTTCATATGCATGTGCTTAAATTGCGCCGTGCAAAGTGCCGTGTCTTCCATGCATGCGCAAATCAATTTGGGCTCGGTATTTGCTCCTGCGAGCGGGATGCAAGGTATGCGTACAGTACCAGGTCTAATTTTCTCATGTGTCACCTCCTTTCTTGTGACAATCTCTTTGATACTTTTAAGTCCGGTGAGCATCGCGCGGAAAACATTACTCCTAGCAATTAAAGTATGATATTCGTAGCAGGGTTCTTACGTGGAGAAATATGTTGTCGGTCAACTCAAATCACTTGACATTGGATGAGCTCTAGGCGATCCAAAAACCATGAATTTTGAGTGTTCGTTTTGTACTTGTGATCACTTGACATTCATACAATGGGATTTACGGTTCTCTGCCAATTTCATGTTTCAAGTGTTGTCGTTGAGATGTCCCGCAGCTGTTACAAGAACGGCAGGTGGTCTGCATCTTGGACATCTCATCCCATATCATGTTGAGAATACTCCAGGGGCCTAATAGATTCCTTAAGCATGTAGAATTGGCGGTCAAATTCTTGAAGCAGCGGGTTTCCTCAAGCATGCATCCTTTCCCAAAGGAAGTGGGGCAGGCTTGGGTTCCATGCATGGCACGCTACACGTTTGTTGTTTTGATGTATAACATGAGTGCTTTTTCACTATCAATCTTCTTCATGGTATGGAACTTTTACTTGTATGACACCGAAAACCCCGCTCCTCCATACTTGCACAACAGTATCAAAGAATCTCAGTACCAGTGCGCAGTGCCTCAATAGTCGTCATGTCGACTCCAAAAAGTTTCACCGACCAAGAAGCCAGAGCTGGAAAGTACGTATGTCTTTCTCGCTCTCGACCTTAGCTAACAGTTATCTCTAGGACTCTCCAGAGACAAGGGAGGCAATACGTGATATTCGACGTCAAATTTCCGCCGAACGAAGTGTATCTGCTGTTCATGGCGTCGAAGACTATCCGTGAATGGATCTGTGAAAGTATCAGCGGTGGCGAAACAAAACGCAACGCTTCGGCCAATGTCCTAACTACCCTTAGTTTGGAAGACTGGGTCTCACCGGCATTTGAGGTATTCGTGAAATGGACAAAACAACCCTCAGCTACTATCCCAGAAGACTCAGACCTCGATGTCAATCCTGTTGAGAATCACCTCAAACTCTGGGAACTTGGCAGAAAACTCCAAGCGCCAGCTTTTCAAAACGCAGTCATGAAGAACATGATCTACCTCACTGATTTCTTTGAGCAAGTCACCGCAGCCGATATGTCTTGGCTTCATTCGAGAATCGCTGACGATGCCGATTTCAAGAGCTTTGATGACCATAAAATGTTCAAGTTTTGCTTGGATGCTGTTAGCTTTGACGCCCCAGAAGAACTTTGGAAGGACTTAATTCGGCAAGGGGGGGATCTTGCTGTCATGGTAGCTGAAGATGTGATTGAAGATTACACAGATGATCATGGAAATTTGTCAGCTAGAAGCCGCGACATTGACCCGACAAATCCGAGCAATATTCATTGGTACCTCGAGGCTGAAGGAGCGCAGCATGCTAAGGCGTTAGAAGATGATGGCGAAGATTCTGATATCAACACCGATGAGACCCCAGAGGACTCAGATTTTGAAGACTTTCGTTCAAGCGTTGCGGATGAAGTATATGAGTCAATGGAGGACGATGAAGACGAGCCACCGGCGAAGTACAAGAAGAAGTGGGTGGCTCCACTGGTTGATGACGACCATTTCTGACCTCCTTCGGACGCGTATGATATGGGAAGTGAGGATGAGTGCCCATGGCCGATTTAGGCCCCGAAGTCGAGCAATACAGCTGGTGGGATTGTTATCACACCGGATACGGCAACTGATTGCGCTGCAGGTGACTGAGCTAAATTCTACATTGCGAAAGTTGGCTTCCGGATTACGATGAATCACTTCTTCAGGATATTGACCTATCATATTGATACTACATTCTAATTCACGAGTCGTCCAATTAAAACAGTCGTCCAATCAGAAGAGTGACTATGTTTCAAGTATTCACTTGCCCGCGGGCTGCGTGCGAGACCCTTTCTCTTTTCCATTTCGCTTCAGGCGACAGACAGGGTTGGACATGTAGAATATCTTCAATTATCTTTTTCTTCGCAATAAATTCTTCGCGTAGAATATGAGAAAGCTAGATAGGTAAATTTCGATACTACTATTTGAACATCTTGCTTCACGATTGTCTGTACAAGCCCTAAGGGGAACAGGAGTCATGGCCTCGAATTTCGCTGCTTAGGTGTTTGAGGATATAAAGGCTAAGTAGTGTTGGCTGCTCAGCGTATCTCGTATACCCCCGGCACCACTACTAAATCCTGAATCTTATATGATTTTCCAAAAGATGCACCCAGGCCCAGACTTTAAGCACCTTTTCCTCACACCGCCATAATCATAATTTCTCCGTCCGCAGTCACCTCCTCAAACCACAAATCGAACATGATCTTTCCTCCAGCGCATCAAGATCTGGTACTTTTTCCGATGTTCAAGCCCATGCTGCCTTTCGCAGCTTCCTTTGGGTTGCTTATGCATCTGCCTGTCTGGTGGCAGATTCCAACCTTGGTCACAGGATAGACCTTATACGCAGGGCATGCCTCTGGGGACAGGAGTTGGCTCCTTTTCTCCAGGTAGATATGACAGAGTTGATGCTTTGTGACGACGTGGTTACACTGCAACATTGGGGAGTCAGTAAATTCCCGTTCAAAAAGGTTTCGGGAGTGTTATTTCCTCTTCGAGCAATGGGTGGGGTAAATCGGAGTGCATCAGATGAAACTGAAAGTGATTGGGGGGGCACATGAACAAAGACCCAGAGTTGCTTACCGCGTGAGTTATGCGGAGAGCGGAGCACATTGTGACGAGTAAATTGATTTCGCAAGATGCACTCCTACAAGCCTGTTGAAACGAGTTGATATTCTGGCGATCAACTGTGGCCTAGGGGGGCCAACAAACTTGGAGCCTTCAGCTGAGGCACCCTGATTTATACCATTGAGTCAAAATGTTGGGTGAATCATGACATTGCGGGCTTGGTGAATAATTTGGGGGACTATGCTGTGCATTCAATTTCTCAGACGCGGCTCCCCACCAAAATAGGAAGCTTCAGTAAGCGAGGGGAAATTTGGGATCAAACATCGAAAATTTTTCATTGAGTTTCTTCCATTTGTCAATTCCGATGATGGTAAACAAACACCCTCATTTGCTGTCTCGCTTAATCCGTACCATAAAAGGGGGTAGAATCGCCTAGTTTTCTGATGATCCGCATTCGTTTAAGGGGATCAAGGCGAAAGGACTGGAACTCATTAAAGATTGCTATGAGGTAATTGCGGGGAAATAACTGGTTTATAGGCTGTTGGGGATGGCCTTACTGCTGTGGATCCGTCTCTATTTTTGTTCTATAGGTGGGGTAATACGAGTCGGTTTGATATGAGGGAAGGGTATCCGAAATATATTGCTTCAGTTGAAAATCTGGCAAAGTGCGATTCCGTCAAAGACATCTTGGAGGTCGAGGGGATTCCATCCATACTTTAGAATTATGTTTTCTTCAATGTGTTATATCTTCACTCCCTAGAATAGAAGCTTGAGGCAGATAAATCGAGCGTCCACGATCCCCCAGAGCCTACGCACTCACGCCGGTTTCCATTCAAAATGATGCTTCCCAGTTTCCGGCTTCCCAGGGCCTTCGTCCTGGCTTTTGCTATCGTACATATGCTTACCGAAATAATCCAACTCCGCTTCATAGAAACTGGTAGGCAATTCCAAATTTCCCGAATATTTCAAATATTCGAGAGTTGCACTCATGCTCGGCGTCACAGCATTGCCTTCCACGCCTTTCAGAACTATCCTTTTCAAACTCTCAAATCCACTTTTCAGTTCTGAAACAATAGATGGTTCAAAAAGTAGGTTGCGATCCTTGTGTGTGGAGTCGGAAGTTAGGTTGAAGATCGCGGAGAGAAGAAAAGAGATGTGATCCGATTGTATGATACAACCTGCGCGCCAGATTCTTACGATGTTGGCATAATCGATTGCCCATTTGTTTTATTTGTCGGCTACATCGATTATGCTGATTCCCTGGACGTAGGCTGCAAGGCAGGTCGTGTAGACTGCAACCCGCAAGTCTTCGATGAAAGCGTCTCTCTCTTTAGCGGATGGAAAAGAGAATTTGGAAGGGAGGAAAGATCCATGGAAGGCTTCCTTCACGCGCTGCCTATCGCCTCTGAATGCGGAAACGATACGTAGATAGTGTGCCGTAGAGAGAGTAGGTGCTGGTACGTGGAGCGAAGTGGCTTGTATGTTAGACCAGATCCCTGTCCCTTCACTTCCGTCGATATCTTGAACAACTTTATCTTGCACATCACCAAGGACATGATTCCCTTTCTTGTCTTTCTGCTCGCATATATCTGCCCCAATTTTGACTAAGAATGTGTTTTTCTAGGGCAGTCAGTATACTCTTTGATACGAGGGGAAGACTACTTACTAATTCTCCTTCTGATGACCACTTCTCAAATACATTTCCTATATCATCATACTTCATCTCCATATGTTTGTTCATAATAGTCCACGCTTCGCTGATTGCACTCATCATCGCACTGCCACCTCGTCAGTATTTCAGATTGTTTCATTCCCCGGCAAAGCTCACTGCTCGATCCCGTTATGAATCATCTTCACATAATGCCCCGCACCACCCATCCCAATTTTAGCGACACAAGGACTCCCGTCCATGGCCTTTGCAGCCATCTTCTGCAGTAACGGCATCACATAATCCAAGGCCTTATCCTCACCTCCTGGACACATACTTGGCCCACGTCTAGCGGCTTGATATCCGCCGCTAACTCCACATCCAATATAATACACACCTTGAGCAACCAGTTTTCCTTGCCTTCTTTGCGTATTCTCCCAATTTTCATTACCACAGTCGATGATAATATCACCCTTGTTGAGATGCGGATGCAACCCTTGAGCAACATCATCGCCGACTGTGCCGTGAGGCAGAGAGAAGAAAATGACTTTAGGCGAGGACAAAGAGGCACATAGGTCTTTGTAGTCTTCGTGTTTGCTGAGTTTTCCAAGGATCCCTTGGGACTCACCAGATTTAATCAGTTTATCCACTGTTTCATCTGAAGGATCTTGTATGGAAACTGAAATTCCGTTTTCTGCGAGTAAGAGGGCCATACCACCGCCCATAGAGCCTGCTCCTATCATCGCAACCTTTTTGATGTCCATGTTGACGAAAGTCCCAAAAATGCAGAAACGATGATTCTTGAGATAACTCGAAGAAGCACAAATGAAAAATAAATAGTGAGAAATCCAAGCTTGCTCTCCCTCATATTTGAGGACCCAAGACCTAGCTGAGGAGGGGCTGCATTTATCAGTGACGTAGTTCAGTACGCCTCTAAACGCTGCTTAGGAAATCGATTCAGACGGCCCTTCCTGAAAACTTTCTAAACTGTCTAACTTCAAAAATCAGACCCATTCTTCCAAACATATAGATAGCCAGTAATTTAAGAAAGAACGATCCAAGAAAGTCGCTACCAGATGCCATCACGTGCTCATATCAATTTGGAAAGAACCAATTGAAGCTGGAAACGGAAATGAAACCTCAAATAACTAACACAAGTGAGCCTCAATTTCTCAGCCTCCGAAATATAATATAAATGTTCTATACGCAAAGAAAGGGGCCTCCTTTACCCTGATTTGCCAAGAGTACCCCTCCATAGCCGAGGTCTGCCCCGCCGACCCGCCATGGTGGACTGTTCCTGCATACACCAACCTCGCAGCTGACAGATTTTAATAAATTCCTCCTTCTATCCGACAATAAGCTCATCTGATCCCCGGAGTTACCCCCGAGCCTCACTGTCAGCGTTTCTAGGCGTCGAGTATTAATCAATTGCTTCAAGCAAACCCAACAACCAAACTCGAAGCCAGCAAACTTCAACATCTCCACTTACTTAAGCTTCGCCGACAAGATCAACCTCACCTTTGATTCCAAAGAACGATTTCAATCAAGAAAGATGGCACCTCTAACTCCATTCTGGGACCAGCCCTCCCACCCAAATGTTCAGAAAGTCCAATTCTCAACCGAAAAAGACTTCACCACGAAATCCCACTCCACGGTCGACCTTCCCCCTTTCGCTCTCTTCGCCAAAATGGCTTTCCCACCCTGCACACTTGCAGACAAAGCAACCTACGCCACAGTTCAAATTGGGCGTGAGAAGCACATGAATCTGAACAGTGACTTGGTGTATATCAACCACAGCTGTGTTCCCAGTGTCGTTAGTACCCTCCTGCCCCTTCCCCTTTACAGTTCCAAAAACATAAACTGCAAAATAGCTGATATGTCGAAATGATTGTCCAGAAATAGATTTTCGACACAACATCGCTCTCTATTCTCGCGGGTCCTGATGGCCTGAAAGTCGGTCAGGAACTCACGTTTTTCTATCCCAGCACCGAGTGGGAGATGGCGCAGGAATTTGAGTGTTTTTGTGGCGCGGATACGTGCCGCGGGATAATATCTGGGGCTAAGGATATGAAAGCGGCGGACCTGGAGGGCTTGTGGTTGAATGCTCATATTCGTGGCCTACTTGAAGAGCGCGATGGGATTGCGAAGAAGAATGAAGGCGGAGAGAGTGGAGTCAAGGGACAAGCCAATGGCGGTTCGAAAGTTGTTGGCAGATTTGGGAATACCGAGCCTTCATTCAGGAAGGCGGTCGATGTGGAGGTTGACCCGGAGCAATTTAAAAAGGGCTTCAACTTGAAGATGGACTTGAATATCCGTCCTTCGATGCCCATTGGCGACTCTGCCCAGGGTGTGAAAGGTGCTCAGAATGGCGGCTCTGCCGCACTAGCTCAAGCTCAGGTGAATGGTAAATCAAAGCATAAAGGGCCAGACGCCATTGAAGCTGCCCTTGTTGCCTCCTTGAAGCAGGCTGAGAAGGTGGTTGAAGCAGCGAAGTTCGCGCTTTCTAGCTATGTCTCTCAGCATGGCAAGGGTGCTCCAAATGGAGGAGCGAGAGAGAACGGCGTGGGAAGTCGAGAGTTGAGTGGAGAGATGGGTGGTGACACTGAGGAAAATGGGGCAGAAGGAGAGAAAAGAAGAGGCGTCACCAGTAGGGAAATGAGCGGCGAGATGGGAGGTGATACCAAGATTGCCCCAGTTGCATAAGGATTTAAAGAGGAGGAACTCGGATCCCACTTGATCGTTATTCCGTTTCAGTAAGAAAAGTGGTGTGGGACTTCAACTTCCCAGGAGCAAAATAGCTTTCTTTCATTCTGTCCTTCTCTTGAAACGGTCTCAACACCGATCTTAACACTCCCGAAATTTAGTAGTACAGTCTTTTTACCTTTACATGCTCAAATATATGATCAGTGAACCCCGTAAACTCCCCGCCAATCCAGCCCGATTGTGAATTCGTACGTCACCAAGGCAAAAATAAATATTCAAACGCTAGTTACCGGTATTTCAGTCATCAAACCATCGTCCCCATCCTTGACTCTTCCCTCGTTCAGCTCCGGCTCCGCCAGCGTATTTTTTCTCCTCTTCCTCCCACTTCAGGCGCTCAACTCTACTTCTTGCCAAGAATGCTCTTGCAAATCTCCATGCTTCTGTGTCCGCCAGATTCCACTTCTCAAGAGCTCCCTTAACCCTCTCCTCCTCCGGAGTTCTTGACTTCCCAAACTCAATGGCGCGCTTTAGTAGCGCCTTCTCCTTAACTTTCTCTTCCTCACTTGCTATAGGTCCGTCTTGTAAGTCATGCTGCGGTTGAGGCCTACGCTCTGGTCCAGGAACCGGGGTCTCAGACTTTCCGGTGTCCGTTTGATTTTTCGGAATTGGAAACCCAAAATGCCAGTCGAGATCATTAGGGATCTCCTTCTCTGCTGTGACCCAGAGGGAATGTGCTGCACCGTACGGGCTTGCCACAGCTTCCTTGAACTTGATCACACGAGGAGCCCCAGATACCCCAGTTCCGGAAACTCGCTTTGTGAGTGCCGTGAGCCAGGGATCGCGCGGTGATTCTCGTCTAATCCACCTGACATCAATCGTGTCTCGAAGGGTAGTCAGCGCTGCCATTGTGAACGGATGGGGGACTGTGCCGATCGTGTACAGCCCCGAAGTGTTGAGGTATGCTGATGGAGTGCCGACTTTCATGGGAGTAGATGACACGCAAGGCTTGCATCTCGGTCGATTGGGAGGACATGATGCTGGCAGAGGTGAGTCTGCACACTGCGCAAGGAAATGTGCCAAGTTCCAGGCCGGCTCTACCGCTGCCGAGAAATGGGTAGGCTCAGGTTTGAGAACAGCAATGCCGTCAGAGAAAACATTCTGCCAAGTACTGTGCAGATGTGAGAGCATCAGTTTATTTAGCTTCTCCAAGAAAGGCCCGCCCTTGTTCTCTGACTTATCACCAACTATCTTCGCATATTTGTCGGATACCGTCTGGGAATCGTAATAAGCCAGAGACTCATGGTGAGGATCGACGAAAAAGTGGTCGGCAGGAACTGCGCTGATGAAATCCTTCGCATTCTTCAATTCTTTGTTGGCCAAGGCCGCTTTCACAGCAGCAGTAATTTCTGGTTTTTCTCCCAAGAAAATGCCACTTCCCAACTTCTCGAATCTTGTCAACTTAGAATGCGTCCCACCGTATTCTCCCCGTCGTAGGTATGTGAGTAATGAGTCCTCGTAACGTCCCATTGGCAGTGTCAGATAGTTGCACAGTATTCCTGTTCCCATATTCTCCCATGCTAGCCATCGCGACATTTCGACTTTCAGGGGGCCATCGAGGTCTTTCACCTGAAGCTCTTGATAGAGGGGGTTGTTCATCGCTTCGGCTGGACTGAGAATAATCGGTTTGAATCCTTGTGCCCACCACGCCCTCCTCCATGTCAGGAGAATCTCGTTTTGAGCCTCTTTCAAATCATCCTCCTTGTCCAATGTGTGATCATAATATGTGTAAATCGGATATCGCTTGACAATGGGGGGTAGGAGGGATCGATTCTCGTCGAGGGTCACAGATGACGAGAATGGGCTTAGCCAGTTCCAATTGCTGTACCATGTCGATTCTCCACTTGTGCTATTCTTTTGGACAGGCGGCTTATGTGCGGCTTGTCGGAATGGGTTGAGGATACTCGGTGATGAGAGCTGCTTTGGAAGCTTCGGCAGAGATACTTTGTGGTCTGTGAATTTGCCTAGTGAAGGCCCCGACGGTATCGAATTTGGTAGTGTGAAGACGAGTGTTATTACAGCAAAGACGGCGATTGTGCCAAGTAGAACTGCCATTCTTCGAGGTGGCACTGCTGGCATTGGCCGGCCGAATAAGGTGTGTTGTTTCGGCATTATGGAGGATAGGAAAGACAATCGCTAGAGCGCTGGGAGATAAACAGAACGAGGAAACTTAAGGTCGCATCGAGAAGTCGGTATGTCGTCGTATGCGGCGATTCGGGACAGCTGTTGGGTCGAAGATGTCTCCTTTTCGCAAGCTGACGAGGGTGTCAAATGCGGTCCAAGCTGTCCTCAGGCGCGAGGCTGAAGAGGGAAAGAAAATGACGGGGGAAAATTAGAATGGGAATCAAAGAAAGTTCGAAAAGGGTGCGCCCCGGGAAATTGATGAAGTTCGAATTGCCCTTGGATTTGGGTATCATCAACCATCAAACATCAAACATGAATGTCCTCAGAATATCTCCAGGGTACTTCGTTGTTCCGCGCCGTGAAAGGGGAACCCAGCCACACAGGGGCCGTCAAGCCACACCACACTTACTTCAAGGTTGCTTGGAGCTTCAAACTTTCTTCCATCTGCAAGACAGATTTACAAATTTTTGTTTTTATAGCCTCCCAGCGGAGTCACAAAATGACACAAGATGGACCTGACTTGTGGTCAACATTTGGCTGAAATTTCCTCTTTTCGTTGCATGCTCTGAGGCAAAAAGTACCTAGCTACCTGTAATTTTATCTTTCATCTGCACCTTTTACTTCCCCTCCCAGGCGTTGAGTTTAATTTCATATCTTTCTTAGAGGCTTCTTCAACATTTTATCAAGTCCACCTCTGAATCTTGTTCACTATGAAAATTCATGGGATGGGGGCTACGGTGCTTAGCGGATCAGATGTCACTGCAAACGTTCGGTATCTATGCTGAAATCGAGGAAAAAAGAGACGTTATTGAATTGAGTTAAAGACCGCAACAAGAACTCTGTCTCCGCAAATTTAATCAGGTGGTTCCTAAATCCTAAGTTGTTTTTTCAATGCTTGGCATGGCCTCGTATTCAATAGCGGGGCAGCGATTGCTGCGCCGCAATCTGCCTGGCGCTCTGCAATCGCATCTCGACTCTCGAGTTTTATACTATCTTGCCTCCTCAGCTAATACCTCTGAACCCAAGTTGCATACCCGTATTTGGTTTTGAACGTCTTGCGAGCGACTTGAGATCGCAGAAACCCGAAGTTCTTTGCCCCCCTCCCAACCTCGCTAGTCATGGTCCGCCTGAATTATCTTTTCACGGCTCTTTCGGTGGCTGGCAGTACAGCTGCATACCAATACAGAGGCAACTATGAAGCTAGAGTCAGACTATTCGAACCGGCCAAAGTCTCGAAGGCTCCAACTTCAACCTTGACCGAGCTCGACTGTGGCTCTCAACAACCATCGAAGGACATCAACCTTCCGGTAGACAGTTGTCTCTGGGGAGATTACTCCCTAGTCAACAACTTCAAAATCACAACCTACCCAACATGCGGTAATGGAGCAACAGCAGTCGCCTTCTTCTATTCAAGCACCAGCTGCACAGGTCCGACAACCTTCCGCTCAGACAAGCAAGACATCGAGCTCTTGGATAGATGCCTCTTCGGTTCCTCACCACAGAAGTGGTCCATGATATTCCGCTGCTCAGACTTCGAGTCACAAGCCGTTTCAAAACGAGCATTCCCAAAGGCCGTTCCTCCAAATTATACTCCATCCACTCATTCCTCACCGAGAGACGGTGTCTTGACTCCTTACTACTCTTACGACTGCACCATCTACAAACCCAAACAACCCACTCTCCTTCCAGCCGATACCTGTCTTACGCTGGAAGTAGGACATAGCATCCACATTGCCCAACCAGCCATTTGCGCCAACGGCAAGGTTGCCTTGGTGCAAACATACGATGAGGAGTCCTGTGCTTCGCCCAACAGCTGGCTTGGGACTGACGCCTTCTCGGACGCTTATTTTGAATCGGTAGACAAGAAGTGTCATACAACGAGTACACGGAGTGTGGCCTTCCTTTGCAACGATCAAGAGATGAAGAAGTTTGAAGATTTGCCCAAGCAGGAAGCGAAGGTTGTTGAGCAGTTGACGATTTCGGAGTTACCGCCTCCACCGAAGAAGGTGGAAGAGCCAGAGCCATCTGAAGTGCCACCGCCGACTAGAAAGCCTGAAGATATGGGATGGAAAATTGGGGGCCAGACTCCTAAAGAGGAGGCATCGCTTGCAGGTGATCGCTTAGGAAAGTCACCCAAGCCGTACTATCAGAAAAGCTGGTTCAAGGCACTGTTGATTGTTTCTCTCATTGCTGCTGTTGCTGCTGGACTTACGGTTTGGGGAGTTTTTGGAATTTGTGGAACCTTGAAGCCTTTGGGCGGGAAGTTCTTAGCTATGTTCAGGAGAGGCGAGCCGGAGGGACAAATCACGTTGTAATGGACTGAATCGTAGGCTTGTTATCAGTTAAAACCAACATTGGAACCCAGGCATCATCACCCTCGTACCAAACCAGTTCTCCGGTGTCTCCTTCAGAGAAGCTTTCATCAAGGTCCTGTCCGTTATTCTCCCAGGTCGCCGTGAAATAAGAAACATCATCAGGCTTAACTCTTAGCCTTTTAGGGAGCATTCCTCCAAAATCGTTGATCCCAATGAGTAGTACAGCTCCTGTCTCGCAGGCAATTTTGTCGGCAACAATCATCAGGATTCGTTGCACTCCAACCAGAACACCCTCCTCAATCAGCCGCCTGTCTCTCTCAGTAGGTCTGCCTCCGGGGTCAACTACATCGGGATAACGCCTGAACAGAGCATTGACGTATTTGGGGGTGACTCCGGCCGTGGTAGGAGCTCCACTCACGTCCATGAATTCTTCATCGTCTTCGAAGGCCCAGTTCCCGTCGATGAAATCCGATTTTTCTGTGTCAACATGCTCACAGAGCTTGAAATATGCCGCATCTGCCTCTGCTCTAGTGACATTCTCATTTCCAAACCATGTACGAATCCACATTGTTGGCAACATTAAAGTAGTTGCTTCCCAGCGCTGTTGTGGTGTTTGGAGATGCTTTGGTATTGCGGGAGGGACCGAAAAATGTTGTGACCGAGATTCCCAGGCTGCCAAACGTTTGTCGTGATATGTCTGATGAGATGATTTAGTTAATACCCGTGCCATTCAGGATTCTAGAGTGAAATTTGTCGACTTACCAATCTACCCTGTGCACCCAGTGCAAGCCAGCTTTTCACCAGATCGTCCCTCTGCTGCGACTCGGTTTGAGTGCTTTCCACATCCCACTTATCCTATAGCATACATGTCAGTGATAGAAACTTCATGATTTTGGCTCAGAATGGTGAAATATCTGGCCTTACTACTACGTAGTGGTCAAAAGGCAGCCTTCCGAACGAAGGCTCTGGGGCACGCTCTGTGTCGTATTGATCTTTATCTCCGATAAATTGGAAAGGCCGCATATTTACACAGGTGCTTGTCAGATCGTTCCATGTATCCGCCTTCAAATTACCAGAAAATTGAACAGATGCTTGACCAAAACGCTACAGGACTGGATGAGAAGAAACCAATGTGCAGTGTTGGTAAAAATCACGAGATACCAACAGCGGCACGTGCCTTACCCGCTGCTCGGCGACCCTGCAGGCGACTCATCGCGGGAAGCATAACTGTAGAGAACGTATATCTTTGCAGACTTGATAATAGGAGATGATCAATGCCAAAATTGGTATCTAGGATATGTCCAGATTGGTGAATACTTGGAGTCGCTGTCATTCTACTCAACCTTCACCACGCGACGTCGGAGTCCCACATTTGCTCCAGTTGCAAGACTAATATCACTAATACCACTAGAACAATTACTTCATACATTGGGCCTTCAAGTTCGGTATCGCTGGAATTGCAGCTTCCGTGGCATTCGAAGCTACAGCCCAAAGCGTGCCTATATTCGGTAACTCGATACAGCGCCGGTTGGGTGACTACATCACTGGTATCAACGGCCAACATGGAACGGTGGACGCACTTCGTAAGCTCCGAAGATATTGGCGTTGGGCTTCCGTCTTCTTCGAGAGGTTCGTGAACCGTATAGAAATTTGACTCGGAATCATTTTGCGTTAGCAGAGGGCCACGGATCTCGCTTATTGGAATAGGAGTAATGCTCGCTAAAGCGGGGTCCACCCCTCCACAATTCGAGGTACCTAGCTGGATCTTTCAATATGAATAGCCCGATATGGGCAATTAAGACCCAGTGTTTAAGAGTTCTTGCTATTGAATTCTTCGAATGTTCTCCACCTCAACAATATAGACGCCAGGGCCTGAACCAGTCTCAGTCAAACTTACCTTGGTGTAAGCCATTAAATTGTACTAACCAAACACAGTTCAATGACATGATGATCAGTATTTGATCTTCCTTATAAGCCATGACCATCTTTGAAGGCAAAAAGTGGAAACTTTGATTAACCTATCTTCCACCGGCCGCTGCCTTGCCGCACTACTGACGCATGACATTCATTCCCACACCTTGCCTGTATCCCATTATTCTTTCAAAGTCATTGCTACGAAGGCATCGAATAATGATTGGTGTAAATAAATAAAAAAATCGGGAAAGAGCTTCAAGTGTTAGCTTTTCTGGGAGCAGCATTTGAATGACTTTAGTAATCACACCCCCACCTTCCTATTTCGGAAGCACAAGAAAAGGGGAGGGGTGAGTCACACAATACGAAGATATCAGCTTGAATAGGCTACTCATATGTGCCCAGTCTATTTATTGTCACTTGCTGGGGCATATCTCAAACATGTGAAGGGAAAAGTCCTTTTGACAGAGTCTCGCGGGCCACCCTCCCTCTTCTCTCAAAATGGCAGCCCCAACAATCACCATTGCATTAGCAGAACAGGAAGATGCCCAACGACTCGCAGCTATAACAACTGCTGCTTTTGCTTCCTCAGACGCTGCTTACCCTTTGATATGGGGCGCCACACCCGAGGGCACGCATGACAAAGTTTCAGAGTATGGTCTTTTCACTCCAGTTCAAAAAGATGGAAGAATCACCATCAAAGCCGTAGATGAGAACAATAAAGTGGTAGGATTGGCAACATGGAATATGCCCAAAGATAGTCCGCCTCCTAAAGAACAAGGAGGATTGCCATCACTGCCGGATGTTAATATGGAGCTATGGAACGAAAAAGTGCACGGCTCAAAGGAATTTTCTGAACGGGATGTTGATCCTACAAAAGATATGAGTATTGAACCTTTTACTCCTTTCTATTGCCGTATTCTGAAATTGAATTATAGCACTCTCTCTTTGCTTCGTTGACCCCGAATATCACCGTCAAGGAATCGGTTCTCTGCTACTTCAATGGGGGGCGAAGAAAGCGGACAAATTGAAGGCGAAGATATGGCTCACTAGTACGCCGCAAGCTATGAAGACGTATGAAAAGAATGGATGGAAAGTCATCCAGAGATATGAAATCATGTTGGAGAAGTATGGGGGCCGGGGAATCTACCACCGAGCGTGGATGATGCGAGAGTCGGTCGCGAGTGGATGACCAAGACTTGGATCTCGCCCGATAGCACGGAATCCAATATTCCCTAGGTATTTCAAGACTCTTATATCCGCATAATGTCTGGGTCGGGTCTTGTAAAAGATGGGGAAGTATTCAACGGTGGCACGAATCAGGCCGTGTCAAGGTTGAGGCTCAAAGTCCAGGTCATAGAAGCGCACGATCCGGAATTTGTCTGCTTCCCTGAGTTGAAGATTGTGCGTTGTTTTCATACAAATCTTGGCAACCAAATTTCTTGTTGTTCTTGGTTTTATTTTGAAGTACTCAAATTTCGAATGCGGTGGTGGGTTTTTCAACAGTAACTCAGCGAGAGCCATAGCGAGCCTAAGCTAAATACAACACTATAGACTTCAGTGCATTACGCTAAACTTCTAGCGAGTGATCAGTGAAAGTACAGCAGTCAGAACGCTGTAAGCGAAGTACCTGCGCCAGCGTCAGTGGACGGCCATAGTGCTCAATTTCCATATCCTGCAGGAGATTACGAATATCCTCATACTTTTCATCGATTAGGTAATGAATGGCTCTATTCTGACGCTATTAAGCGAATTTAGCGATATAGAAACAAAATCATGCCACACAGACCTTCCTGAACCCAACGTCAACCTTTACACCCCGTCAGCTCCAGCATCAACACAACAACATAGCCAAAAAGAAAGGGGCAGAATCTGTCTCCATCAGCCAGCAAGAGTCAAAGTAAAAGACGACAGTCCTTCTATCAAGATGACTGTCACTTGTGAGTTGAGCCCCACTTCAAGCACTTGTTTCAACTGATCCTCTCCTAGTCGAGGGAAAAGAATATCAAAGCAGCTTTACCAGTCCATACATCCCATATACGCTCTACATTGCCGACACTTATCTCCTCCTCGTTCCCCGAGAAGTCACCATGACCCACCCAAACTTCCCCAGTATGCCAGTTCCTGACAAGCAATTCAAGCTAGAACCGGCCGGCTGGTTGGTGGACGAGTACAAGAAAAGATTCAATCGTGAACCCACGTTCTCCTACAAGTTTGTGGACTTCGGACTGGAGGACGATGAAGTCGTTGTTTGTGCTGTTCTCGATGGCAGCAACTATGTTCCGCACTGGGAGTTCCGTTCCCTGATGGCTGGAAAGACCGGCCACCTCACCGACCAATCTTCGGACGCCAAGGCTACCTTCGGACTGATGCAGTTTGATCTGATGCAAGCGGCAGGCCCTGCACCGGCGTCTTAGCCTTCAGTGATCGTTTTATTTGTATCCAGAGCCTAGTGAAATCACGAATGCAGCGGTTGGCGCTTCCCATACTTTCGAGGTTCTCCCTTTATGGCTGGCTCGAGGAGCCAGAAATTTATGTGGGTTGGTATTCTACTCAGTTTTCGATGAATGGATGAGCCACCGTGAGCAGATGCTTCTGAGGATTTGTGCCCAGTTTGTAGTGTCAAAAATCAATAGTGCATTTTGGAGTCCCCCTCGTGCCATACTATTCTGTCATTTCCGCACTCGTTTATCTTTTTTATGATGCTTGTGACTCTCCATGACCCTATTATATTCACGAGCGGATTTTCTTTTCGGTAGAAGAAACTAGTAAGCCAAGGCGTGATACCGCAATCACAACCCGAGCTACAGTACTTTTGAAATTTGGATGCAGCCGGTGCGTCTAGGGGGCAGGTTGGAATGAGGCGAGGAATGCAGAAAACAATGGAACCACGCAAAAAATAAAAAAAGCCGGATCTACAGCACCATCTATTGTTTTTCCCTTCCACAACTCTATCGTAACCTTATCCACAATGAGCCATGGGAAATTCGGCCTCCAGGATTGGCGATACTCCTGCAGAGCCATTGTCACCAGCACCTGCGCCAGTCGCACCTGCAGCGTCAGCAACTGCTCCTCCGGAGGAACCTCCTGAAGTCCTACTCACCGAATATGCGAAGCGGTATGGAAAATCAACCAACAAGGTCCATGAAGGAACTGGCAAAAGCGGTATAACTCCACTATCACCCCCGAGTGACCTAACAGCCCTCTCGACCGGAGAAAGGCTGCTATGGCGCGAGTACGATATATATCAGAGGCAATCCATGCGCGGGTTCACGAGTTGGGAGTTAATGGACAGTGGCGCCATAACGAAAGCAGATGTCAAATGTGACGGGTTGGCAGGAAGTAGTATCCACACGTTTTATAAGCGGGAGCGGTGGCAAACAAGAGATGTAATTGATATTGGGGAAGGAATTGAGGGTATCTATGAAGCGTCTAATGATGTTGTGTGGAGTGCTATTCTGCCTTCGCTTCATTTGGCTTCACTGATTTGGACGAGCGCGAGGCAATTATCATGGTAGGCGAAAGATACTCCTCTCCGCCTGGATTTCTTCTTAAAAGTTAAATATAAGTGAGTGCTAAGAAAGTGAAGGCTCGATACAATCCTGTATGGCCAGAGGATCAAAATTCCAAGTGAAGAAATCAAAGACGGCGGGCCCAATACTACTTTGTACTCGCTGCATTCCCGAGCTCCGGAGCAGGTCGATTACAATTTTGCAACAGCTTCAGGTTTTATGGAGTACATAGCGGAAGTATTGACGTTTAGCATCTCCAGCGGTGTTCTGGGCGACGAATCTGTGGGAGTCTCCAGTATTCACGGCATCACTTCCCACCAAAACGATGATAACGGCCATTGGGAGTCATCTCATATCAGGTTATCCTGGCAGGATGTAATAATCCTGCTGCGGAGTGATACAACGGTTTCAGAGAGGCTGGTACAGCAATTCATAGTTGCGAACACTGTAAGCAGGACATTGTGATATTGGTATTCATTCTGCAAACACTCATCTGTGTAGCTTGTACATGAAGTTTGCGTACGTAACACCTCGAACTTCTCATGAGTACCAGGAATGTAACTGAGAGGTGTAGCATGCTATAGAGGCATTTGCTGTTGATGTGCACCGAAGGAACGGGTTGTGTGAACCGCTCAAACCAGGAGAGCGAGCCACGGAACCAGTGAGTCAACAGCCAAAACGGGGATAACAAATTTGACAATCTCAAGTTTTACCAAGACGAAGAAATGACAGAGATGGGCTGGGCAAATGAACAATTTCTCTGGGGCGGCAATGTTGGTCCAATTGTGACGAGGTTTAACTCGACCCGCGACAAGATTCGCCCACCGCTTGCACTCCGCCGGTCTAACTGGCCAAACTGGAAAGATCACTATCAAGCCGGTGTAATCAGACGTCCAAGAACACGAAGATTCAGGCGTCCTGAGAATTTTGGGGCGGGTTCACTTAAACTTATATGGCCCGTTTCAATTTTCTGGCTTGAAGAGATACAGACGAAGGACTTCTGGACTGTAGCAGTAACGAAGTTTGGAAGTCCACTAACACCACCGTAATCAACCCAATTCTTTGCGGCCCCCGAAGAAAACTTGGAACTAATTTCTGGCAGAGCAATAATGGGAAGAATGGACTTGAAGGAAAGCGATAAATACGATCCCCAATGCAAGCTAAATCTCCATTCACTAGTAATAGGCCCAGAATATCGAGAATGGGCCAAGAACAACCATATTACGGGAATACGAACCGTGCAGTTACCTGACAAGCCTTTTGCGGATGCCGCAGATGAACAACGGTGGCAAGCTGAATATGACACAAAGATGGGAGCTATTGCTGTCAATGTGGCCTCAAACCTGAAGCCCAGGATAAAAAAATCCTTGGTAAAGAAGGGTGATGGAGCGGGAGCATATATTATGGCCAAGGAAGCGCAGTTGCCGTTTTTGGCTGCTAAATATACGAAATATGGGCAGGGACGAGCCCGGGTTGGAGAGCGGGGAGGAAGACGAGGGCGAGGGCGAGGAAGCAAAACAGTAAGCAGTCAGGGAAATGGACGGGGGAGCGGAAAAGGACGTGCAAGAGGGAAATAGTACCGAAACCGAGTAATAGAATTGAGTATGTGATCTAATAAGACCATAGAACATCGATAAAGACGCCGCTGATAAAATGTTCAAACTGCGGAATATTTCAGATAACCCAAAAAAGAAAGAGGAAATTAACCAAAAAAAGAACTCATAATAAAAGGGACGGATAAGAATATAAGCAAACTTCTATAATATTAAATCGTCGGAAGGGGTATTAAACATTAACCTATTCCTATCTCCACCAAACAACGGCCACACTATGATGTAGCACTTTTCACAGCCTCAATACCAGCACCTGCCGGCATCTGAGCCTCCAAATCCGGCTCCCCGCTCCTAATCCTCTTAACATGAACCTCATCACCCTCCACAACCCCATCAACCGCCATCCCAACCACACCTTCATGACCCAACACACTCGGCGCAGCACTAGCACCTCCCTGCGTAAGAATATCAAACCCACCCTCTTCCTCAATAGCCTGTATCTCCTCCACCTCCGCCTGCCGCTCCTCCACAATCTGCGCAATCTCATGATCAGGATTCTGCGTAGGGTCATTCTCCACATCTCCATCTTGCCCCGGGTTAGCCATCTCATACTCCAAAAGCTTGAATAGCCAGTAGAAGAACACGGCTAGGAGACTCCCGATGATGGGACCGACCCAGTAGATCCAATGGTTTGATTGGAAAGTATGGGATACGGCCGCAGGGCCGAAACTTCGAGCAGGGTTGAGAGAACCGCCGGTGTAATAAACAGCTACTAATTCGCCGATGAAAAGCGCGAGGCCGATACCGACGGGTGCAATGTATGTAGAGCGGTGCTTTTCTTTTGCCAGCATGACGATGGTGAATACCAACTCTGCGGTGCAGAGCGCCTCGATCCAGATTCCTTGCGCGATTGAAGTTCCGCCACCAAGTGTTGTTTGCACGTTGAAGGGGGTGGGGAACATGACGGAGACGAGGTAGGCGGCGAAACAGGCGCCTGATAGCTGGGCTATGAAGAGGAGCAATCCGCGGAAGGGACTGAGGGCTCTTAGAAGGGTGAGCGCCAATGTGACCTAAAGGATGGTGTTAGAGGTTGTACTGTTTTGAAAATGATAGAGTTCGGGGATGAAGGGAACTGACAGCTGGATTGAACAATCCTCCACTGATTCGAAAGAATACCCAAGCATTTACCATCAAACTGAAACCAAAACAAAGCGAGATATATAACAGCGTCGCGGGACTACCATTGGTCAGCACATCAACTCAAAGTGCATCTTTTCGCGGGTTGAAGAAGTGCGCACTTAAATCCAGTAGCTGATCCAGTTGTACTATTGTCCATCGTTTGTCCTGCTCCAATATTGGCTACTTGAGTCCCTGCGAAAGCAAAGAATAGAAACATCGTGGTACCAATAAACTCTCCTAGCACCGCTACCATATCTGTTTTGCCACCATATCAGCAAGGGAACAGCGATTTGGAACCATCAAAGCGTTTCTCAGGGGGTCAAAACGTACGGTTTTTAGTATCGCTATGCATAAACTTCGTCCATCGAACCATGGGCGCCACATGATTGTGTTTCTGCCTCAAACGCCTCCTAATTTCTCTCCTCTTATGGGGGGTTATAGATGCTCCACTATTTGCAGCACCATTTTCAGAAACTGGTCCCCCTATGGGGTTATTGTAATCCATTCTCGAGGTCGCATCGCCACGATGTCGCATCCCGTTCGCCGGGGAATGCTCATGTTCTCGAATCTCCTTCTCCGGTGAGACTCCTGTTGAGGAAGACATCGTGCTGTAATAATAAGACAGAATATAAAGATTAAGATACAGAAAACGGAAAATGGAAAATGGAGGTGATACTTAGATGAGAAACAAAGCAAAAGCAAGGAAATGGAGAGAAAACCCTTTTCTTACGTCAAGTTAGGTGAGAGGTAGTGTCCGAGATCAATAGACAAAATAGACTAGATCAAAAGCCGGGAGTTGGGTAGCGTGCCGACCAGCTAGAAGATCTGGGGACGGCGGGGAGTTTAAAAGCTTAGTGCGTCTTTTTCTGCACGAGGCTTGCACTCGCAATTTTGTTGTTTGCTGTCTTTAGAGGCTTCACCTGCTTGCAATTTTCGGGGACCCCTAATAATCACACAGGGAGGGGTGCCAGAACCCCAGCATCTTGGACGATAAATTTTGCTTGAGTGGGGATAGGGGCCAGCGATCGCGTTTTAAACCCGTTCGTTCTCTCGTGTAGGAATGTTGTCATCCCGTCGTCTAGCGGCACTCTAATAAAAGCATCGCCTCGGCGAGCTGAGTATCCGTGCTAGGCGCATTCAGGAAAGACGCAGTAGGAATAGGAAGTATTATTTCTCTACCGCTAAACAAAGCAAAGTGACGGCAAACATTCCCATGCACCGCCTTAATGGCAGACATAGAGAATCCTTCAAGTGTCAGATGGAGCTACCTCGGATCAGCACTTGATACCATGCAGAAATGAAAGAACAGTGGGAGTATTCACCTCGTCAGAGAAGAGGCATCGAAGCATTGGCTACCACTTGAGTCAGACGCAGTATCTTAGCCTCATGACTTATCACTTCAACCATATAAGGCGTATCATAAGGCCCCGTAGTCTCGTGCTTCCACACATCTCTCACTGTATACTTGTCCCACGCAACCGTCAGATCACGCTTCGGACTAATACTCATGTCCGCTGTCTTACTGCCTCGATTCAACAGCGCCACCGCAAAACTTCCATCTTCCATCGCCTTTGCATACACTTGCAAATCACCACCATCTTGGTCTCCAACACCGACAGTGGATGCTGCTTGGCCGAGAGGATCTTGAGAGATGGCTATGATTTCCGGGTTGGTGAGAGTTTCCATGGAATCATTATTGAGGGTTCGTACGTCGGACCCGATGAGTAGAGGAGAACACACCATGGCCCACATGCTGACATGTGTTCTGTACTCAACGTTGGAGCAACCGGCTCCTACGTGCTGCGATTTCCCATTGAGCCCAATGATCAACATATCGTAATCATTCCAGTGTCCTGGCCCAGAATACTGAACCAAGCCGTTGCCTCTATCCAGAAGGTCTAACACATCGAAGAAGTATTTCATACGGTTGCCGGGGTAGTCGAAATCATCAGAGATATCTTGGCCTATCCGCCATTGGTTTGCACCGTACTGAGCAGCCCATTCCCAGGAGTCAGCCCAGCCGCAGTGACACGCATGATACACGATGGGGCGGCCACTGTTGAGAAGAGCTTGAGACATGGTGAGAATCACCTGTTGGACGACAGACTTGGGCGCGAGCTGGTAGGCACAACAACTGTCGTATTTGAGATGGTCGATTCCCCAGGACGCAAACATTTTGGCGTCTTCATCTTCGTGACCCTGGCTTCCGGTATAGCCTGCACAGGTGGTTTGACCTGGACCCGAATAGATGCCGAGTTTCAGACCTTTGGAATGTGCGTAATCCGCGAGGGCTTTGATGCCGCTTGGAAATTTGACGGGGTCGGCTTCAAGTGGGTGATCCATACGATTTCCAGGGTAGCGTTGCCAGCCATCATCCAAATTCACATAAACAAAGCCGGCCTCCTTCAGGCCATTTGATGCAATCGTATCAATGGTGTCTCTGAGTAATGATTCGTTGATATTAGGACCAAAGCCATTCCAGCTGCTCCATCCCAGAGGCGGTGTCAGTGCAAGGCCATTGCTCAGATTCGGTCCTGTAGGAGGAACACTGGTAGAGACTGCCAAAGGCGAGGTGAAGGTAGGGGCGGCTGGTAAAGGTGGAATGGTGTATATATTGGTGTATGTGCTACTCTGCCCTCGTACCACCGACTCTATGAGAAGAAGGACAACCGCCGTGGCTGCACGTAAGATTGTTTGATAGTGCATCCTGGGGTTTGGTCGTGATATCGCAAAGCATGAGAATTAATAAACAAACCCCTCTAGTTATCAAGGCACAACTTTGTTCCTTTTGATCCTGCTCCACCAGTTGAGTGAGACTCCACGCAAATATAAGGAGGGAAGATAGCTCTGCGCCGAGTTACATGGAATCTATTTACCCAGGCCCGCACTACCCCTCTCTAGGCCTCAACGCGTATACCCATAGAAAAGTTGTAACGTAACTCGGGGATCCTTGTAACCCATCAAACCCAGGGACATCTTACCAAGAAGAGCTTTGCAGGCTGTATTTAACACACTGGAGTACAGTGCTGCTGCCTTCAGACTTCTGAGCTGCCGCTACAGGCCATGGCTTCTTGATTTTCAGCCACCCGCTTCATAATTCTTTGCCTTTGAAGATGAAAGAGAGAACTCTTGCTTCCTTTAGTTAGAAATTGCTACATCGCCATAAATGAAAACAGAGGGAAACGAAAACGCATAATCCGACGATGGTGCGGTACCGTACACAGACCGACGCGAACCTCGACGCGTCGCCGCAAAACCAGCGAACGAAAGGACCAGGGGGAATCTATGACAGCTGCACCGTGAAGGCTCGATGTACTGGATCTGTATCGAAATAGGGGCTGCTTTGTTGCTAATCATAATGTAAATTGAACGGTCAATATAGATGAAGGAAATGAAAGCCAGTCTTTGCAGAAGGAGCAGACACGCTAAATTTGGTGGCCCCTCGCTTAAACGGCCTCCCGCTCTTTGGCCAGCAGCACCAGCCACCGCCAGGAAACACCCAGCCGGATCTTCTCTGCTGTGCCTTGTGCCTTGTGCCTGAGCGGGGGAAATATTTACTTGGGTGTTTTTTCACTTTTTTTCACTTTCTACTCCAACTTGACTATCCTACCAAACGTATATTGATATTTGAAGCAAAAATACAGCGGAATACTCAGTCAAGACGCTTGAGTCTGATCCCTAATTTCAGCAGACCCGCATCCCACTCTTCACTCCTTGCCTCCTTGCCTCCAGAAACAATGATGTCAGAACCCCATACCGTTTGAAGCTCGGACGGCGGAAGCTCCACCACCAGGAACTGGAGATATGGGCTTCTCCAGCTTGATTGACAAGGTAAATCAAGGTAAATCAAGGATTTGCGGCCAGATGGTTCACCAGAGGCACATAGATTATATCTATGACTTCTTTATATTGCTATTATATATGAATAGTTGAGGTACAAACAGGTAAGCAGCACTCGAGTAGGTAACCTAAATTTTCATAGCTTGGCTAGACTAGAGAAAGAGAAAGAGAGAAAAAAAAAATCCATCGGCGATGCGTCTATCAACGGGATCGGATTCAGAAGGCGCATCTGGCCTATCTCACTAACGAAGTACCTCCGTAAGCCAGGGCCATTGTGCCTGCAGGTCAACTTAAGCATGTGCCACCCGAGTCGCGCACCGACTTCCACTTGCTTTTGTGTCGCCGTCCTAGATTTCTCTTCTCACTGTCCTACAATAATGCTTTAGATTTTCCTCCAAAGTATAGCTTTAGTTGTCTCCCGCCTGTACTTCCAGTAGTACTTCTGTCATCAATCTGCTGGCCCCGGGTCCCAACATCGCTTCAAGCCGCCTCAACGGCTTTTGGTGGGGTAGTTTGATAGCTGTTGAAGCAGAAGATTTGGATTGGCGCAACATTCCGAAACACAAGCACAACAACTTTAGGAAATACACGCCACCATGGTCAGAATCGATGATTACGAGTATCTGTGTGACGAGGAGAAACGTCTCAAGGACGATCGTCTGCGAGAAAAATACTGGAAGAAGTGGGGTCCCTATGTTGCGGAAAGACAATGGGCTACTGGTACGTACAACAGTCCTCGGTGGTCCTCGCTCTTTCAACTGTAACTGAATATAATCTTGAACAGTACGAGAAGATTACAGCGCCGACGGTGATGCTTGGAGCCGTACGTTACCCGCCTTCCATTTTCAATTGACCGAGTTTGGTAATCTAACATCCCTAGATTTCCCCCACGACCACGCTAGATCGAGAGCTTTCAGGTGGGGAGAGGATGGTATTGCCGGTGTCTCGGATACACATGGCTTCCAAAATATTGCTTTTGCTTTTTGGAACGAAGAAGAGTGAGACATTGCGGGGTGGTGCTCCCCAACTGAATACTGATCATTTCATAGCGATTTCCTCAAAGAGCGATTATTTGGCCTCTCGAATCCTCAGGGCAACCACGGAGAAAGTATCAAGGAGGCACATTTCCACGTTGACAATACCCCTACGGTTCGTTAGTTTCCGTCATATCTCAGCTTCCCAGCTAATAGACTTCAAGCATTCGTACATGAACCTTCTTTATAAATACCCCCAACGAAAATTCCCTTACGAAGACCTAATCGCCGAGAACGCCAAACGAGGGAAGGAAGACCGCGAATACCAGATAATTGATACGGGGATCTTCAATGATGACAGATACTGGGATATTGTCATTGAGACCGCGAAGGAGGCCGATGATCCAGAGGAACTGCTGTTCCGTGTTACCGCCTGGAATCGTGGCCCAGAGCCGGCGCCACTGCATATTATACCTCATATGTGGTTCAGGAATACTTGGGCATGGGGCCACGAATCAGCAGACAAGAAGCCGAGTATCCACGAAATCAGTGAGAATGTGGCGCACAGCAAGCACCACAAGCTTGGAGAGCGGTATTTGCAGCTTTCTCCTTCCCCTGGGGTTGGACCAAGTGGTCAGGATGTTCAGCCCGAGCTGATTTTCACGGAAAATGACACCAACTTCAAAGAATTATATAATGGAAAGAATGAGCAGCCATACGTGAAGGATGCTTTCCATCGGTACATTGTGGATCGAGAGAAGAAAGTCATCAATCCCAAACAGACAGGCACAAAGTCAGCTGCTTGGTTCGCGTTCAATGAGGGTGGTGGAGTTGCTCCAGGCGAGTGCGCCGTAGTCAGATTCAGACTTTCGAAAAAATATGAAGAATACATGGACGAAGAAGTGTTCGACAACGTTATCGATAAACGAAAAGAGGAGGCCGATGAATTCTATAACCGTATCAGCCCGTTACCAATGGCCGAGGATCTTCGCAATATCCAACGACGGGCTTTTGCTGGCATGATGTGGACGAAGCAGTACTATCATTTTGTTTGGGATCAATGGGCGAATGGCGATCCTGGACAACCACCTCCCCCACCGGATCGAAAAGCTATAAGAAACAATAATTGGAAGCATATGTATCTGGACGACATTCTTTCTATGCCAGATTCATGGGAATACCCATTTTTCGCCGCATGGGATTCTGCTTTCCACTGCATACCTTTAGCTATGATTGACCCCGACTTTGCCAAGAAACAGCTCGATCTCTTTACCAGAGAATGGTATATGCATCCCAATGGGCAGTTGCCTGCTTATGAGTGGAACTTTGGGGATGTCAACCCTCCCGTTCATGCTTGGGCTACATTTAGGACCTTCAAAATCGAGAGAAAGATGTACGGTCGTCAGGATCTGGACTTCCTCGAGAGAGTCTTTCAAAAGCTGCTTCTAAATTTCACCTGGTGGGTCAATCGGAAGGATTTCGACGGCAAAAATGTTTTCGAAGGAGGTTTCCTTGGCTTGGACAACATTGGTTTATTCAACCGGTCTGAACCTTTACCTACCGGAGGTGTTCTCGAACAGGCTGATAGCACCGGATGGATGGCATTCTACTGCCTGTGCATGTTGAACATTGCACTGGAGCTGGCCAAGCACCGCCGGATCTACGAAGACATTGCATCCAAGTTCTTCGAGCACTTTATGCTCATCAGTGATGCCATGACGTACAAAGCTGGATCGAAAGAGGAGAAATCATTATGGAACGAGGAAGATGGATTCTACTATGATGCCATCTCATATGGTGGACCTTGGACGCAACAACTTCCTGTCAGATCACTCGTAGGCTTGATTCCGCTCTATGCCACTTTGACTTTAGAGCCCGAGCTCATTAACAAACTTCCATCTTTTAAGAAGCGAGTCGAGTGGTTCGTTGAAAATCGACACGATGTCGCAGAGCGGAACATGGCAAGTATCAGGAAGAGAGGAAAGGATAATCGAATCCTCCTATCACTTGTGAGCAGGGATCGGCTTGAGAAGATCTTGAAGCGCATGCTGGACGAGGATGAGTTTTTCAGTCAACATGGAATCCGGTCATTATCAAAATACCACGAGAAACACCCCTACTCGATGGACGTAAACGGGCAGGAGTTCAAAGTCGGATACGTTCCCGGAGATTCGGACAGCGGGCTGTTTGGAGGTAACAGCAACTGGCGTGGACCGATCTGGCTATGCGTCAATTTCCTTCTCGTCGAGTCTCTTCAGCGCTTTTATATGTTTTACGGCCCTTCATTACAGGTTGAATGTCCGACAGGGTCAGGAGATTTCATGCATCTTGGACGTGTATCTGAAGAGATTCAGCACCGTCTTCAGCATCTCTTTACCCGGGGAGATGATGGCCGACGCGCTATCAACGATGGAAACGACATGCTGGACTTTGATGAAAACTGGAAAGACAACTTGTGGTTCCACGAATTCTTTGATGGAGATACTGGCAGAGGGTTGGGGGCCACGCATCAATGCGGTTGGACAGGGCTAATTGCAAGAATGATCCACGACACTGGGTAAGTTGTTCCTCGTAGCTTGACAAGAAATTGTTAACATCATGAAACAGACTCACTTGTCGCCTTCCCCAAACCCCGCGCACCCCATCAACAGGCATGAACCATTATTTCGACGATATGTTCTCTAGACACGTCACCGGCCAGAACACGACACAAGGAAGGCCAAAAATACGACGCTCATCCACCACCCGCTCCATTGGTGCGAGAAGCGACTTTGACGTTTCGGTCAACGGAGATGAGGATGCGAGATCTGTTGAGACGGAAAATGAAGATCGGATAAGAGAACGGCAGGAGGCTGATGCGCATACCGCAAACTATGTTAGTGAGCAGTTATCGCGAGTCCGAAGTCACCAAAGTGCGGACTTTGAGAATGGAGATGAATTTGAGGCACAGTTAGATGGGCAGTGAGAGATGGAACCAAGAATAGATGAGATGAAAAGCCATGCTAGGTACCGATTAGGCTGGGAAAGATGGAGTTGGAAGATGGTAGAGCGTGCATGAGTGATGATGATAGAGCAAGAAAAGCTATATGATAGAGTAGAAATAGAATACCGGGTTTTCTTCAGAACTTGCAGTATATATAGCTGTGAAGCTTATATCTTTGAGCCGACTTTTAAGTTCATTCCACATTAGAAACACTCAAATTTTTGGCATGTGTTCACCTAACTGAAGGAAACATCGGTTTGGGCCCAACTTACCGTTTCAAATATTCGCACCACCCCTATTCACTTGACTTTGATAATTCAGACAGACAAAATGGCTCTAATTGTATTGATCAATCATTTACAAACCACCACTCCCCTCAGCTCACTCTCAATGCTTCTCCCCATATTCGGTATGCCCTCTCCCAACAAAAGAAAAAAGTGTTTTACAAGGTATCGGTGAGCAGCTTGTTCATCTTTGCAATCTTGGCCGAGACACTGAGATCAATTGTTCGGTCACCGATTTCAACAACCAGACCACCTAGGATATCGGAGTTGACCTGTAGAGCATTAGTTCTGTATTCGCCAGATTTGAATAAGGCACATCATCGTACCTTGTTGGTGACCTTCAACTTCTTGCCCTGACCAACGTATTGCGACTTTGAGACCGCGGCTTCAAGACGAGAAAGGGTCTTGCTGTCCAATTGCTATCATCACCAAATCCCATCAGTAAAGATTCTTCCGTTATAAAGGGAGAAGGCTACTTCTTACCGAAGCACTCGTAACCGTCAACTCAACCTCTCCCCTCGCCGCACCCATCAGCTCACCAAACTTCTCACAAACACCCTTCAATAACCCCAATCTGTTATTCTGCGCCAGCGTATCAAGGAAGTTCTTGACCGTATCCGCCTTGTCCGCGCCCCCAGTGTGCTTCTGCAGCTCCGCTACAATGGCAGACTTGTCTTCCGAGGAAAGCGTCGGCGCCAACATGATGCTCGCCAGCTTGGCATCTTTGTTGTAGACTTCGTGCAGCGCGTTGAGGGCTTTGGCCGTGCTGTCTAGGGAGGACGTCTTCACTGCTGCCGTGTACTGGAAAGGTTGTCTCGTTAGCTTTCTTGCACCTCCCATTCATCATCCAGACTTCAATTGAGCACTCCCAGCTTCGATTTTAGGCTGGGAAATGAGTGATTTGCGTACCAGAGCAGTGGCGTAGGTTCCATCCAGACCGTACAGCGCAATCGGGGGCTTGGAGTCGACTGCAGCGGGAGCAGCGTAGTTCCGGATCTGCGAGGGGGCCAGGGCAGCTCGGGGAGCTACCAGGCGCTGTGTTGCGGGTGTCCGGGTGGCGCGGAGGAGAGCGCGACTTGAGAACATGGTGAGGTTGGTCAATTGGGGTGTGGAGGGGAGAAAGGGGAGCTGTGCAAGATTCGTCGTTGTCGTTGTCGGCTTCGGCAAAGCAAAGCTTCTTTCGAGATCACGAGAAATTGCACGTGACTGGACGGTGATTTAATCCCTTGATTTGTTCACTTTCCTGCTCTCTTACTATTCTGAAAGCTTAGCGAGGATGGGATTTTGTTGTTTAGTTGTTGCATATTGCTCCCTAGCTTGTTTATCTACAATGATTTGTTCTATTGCTACCTAGGTAACCATACAGCATCCACCACGCATCTCCAGAAGATGGATATCACTAAGGAATTTACGCCAAGGCTAAATCAACGGACACCTTCAAAGCATTTCTTTAGTCACAATTTGTTGCATTACCTGCAAACAGGTCATCTAAGAATATTGTCACTACCATACAAGGGCTCTGTACCCCGCCCTGAAAGACGCTCCAAAAGACTCCGATTGTGATCCCAACGCCGTTGAATGCCCGTGCCTTGCCTTCATCATCAATTCATCATACACTGCCATCTAGTCGCTCTTGAGCATACTGTCGACAAGATCTCCCAACGGTCCCCAGAAATCCTTGCCACTGGCGAGGTTATGCTCGTCAATGAAAAGAACGTAGTGCTTGAAACTAGTGTTGAGATGAGCCTCGAGACCGAGCTCACGGATGACTGGGTAGTGGTGGCAATAGATGTGGGCGTAGACACGGTACATGCGCTTGAATACCTGTCGGATCATGCTAGGGAAGGACTTAGGGAAAGGTACACCTAATCACATCAGCATCATATTTCAGTAGAATTATGTCTCAACGTACCAATTCTGCTAGGGAACACCGCCTCGTTATCAATATTGCTCTGAACCCAACCCATCAAATGTTCGATGTAGGTTGGCGCAGGCATTTTCGTAGGTCGTTTGTAGTTTTCGGAATCTTGCCACAAGTACTCAAATCTGGTTCCTATTAGCAACTAGGTTATTCCTATGGACTTTCAGACCCACTCATCGGTCGCCTTCATCTCGGGGCATGATTGTGGGGAGCAGAATTCGGTAATTGAGCCGTAGAGAAGGTTGATGTGATTGTAGAAATCCACCACTATATCTTCGTGAGCGCCCGCCATCCCAATTCAGTAGAGTTCCCTTACTGTTTACTGCCAGCCACTCGTTTTCATCCTCGCCCTCAGGTAGCTTCACGATCTTCTTCAGACTGCCCCCTCCAAGCGTAGCTTCGGCATATTGTCGCAATTGGTAGCTCGAGGTGCCCTTGGTCGCATTTCGTGGTCTGAACTGGTTGCGCGTGCGCTGGTTGCTATCATACCCATTTTGTGAGTACGGTGATGAATATATAGTATCGGGGGTTTGAATAAAAGGATCGTCGTCATCGTAGTCTTGCTTGACAGACACTGTCATGGACGACTCAGATTGTGTCAGGGTGCACATTGGTGGCAGAACCTTTGGAGCGCGAGGGCTCAGGAATTGAAAAATTGCGGCAGCCATAGACAAACAGAGAGCCAGGGTACTCACACAGTGGTGATGAAGGAAGTCATCGTGCTTTGGTATCAAGTCTCAGTCTGAATTCGCTCCCTACATTCCACGCGTTAGCAGGACGATTATCGTGGGCAAAGAGGGGGGATTAAATCATACGTTGTGACCCTAAACGGGGTCTTGAAGTCCTAACGGCTTTCGGCGCAAGATTTCTGATGTATGTTCTCTCAATCCGCAACAACGAAGGGCGTGGAGTGGTGGTGAAGTCCAAGTTAAGTTATAATGTTTACTTTGGAGAGGCTCGTTGGCCGAGCAAACCTAAAGAAAGGCACCGGCGCCGGTCTCAGCCTCAGGACAGAATCTCGATCCCCTGTCCTTTGTTCATCGGACGAACGAATACCTCTCTTTTGGAAATAAAGGGGTAATTGTAATTGTCTGGCAACTTCATTATGCTGGCAGATTCACGCTGCCTCGGTATACTGTTGCTGCACCAATGACTAGCAACATTTCTCTCCTTCGAGCCGATGGAGGAGCTGTAGTCGCCAAGTCTACGACATGTCGACACCGTTGACCAATATCCGCGTCTTCGTGCACTGGACGGAGCAGACGGTCTTTGCGGGCGAGGATATCGAATGCGAGATCACCTTCAAGAATATTGCGCCGACTCCCACCCCATCGCGGTCGACACTGCACCCCCCTTCCGCCAATGGATTCGTGCCTGGAGGAGACAGACAGAGGAAGCCACCCGCTGCGCAAGTCAAGAATGGCCCAATGCAGATGCAGAGTCCCCGGCCGGCCCCGCCAAATAGAGGTCACAGAACTACTCTATCGCTGAACGTTCCTGTAAATGCGGTGCGATCACAGAGCGGGTCGGATTGGAATGGGGTTCCTGTGAAGGGAAAGGAGGGAGGCAGCCACAAGCGCTCCGTTTCTATCATATCTATTGGGAATTCGGAGTCTGGAATTGTTGGCGATATCGCGGGTCATGGCAGCAAAGCGGAGAGACCACGAATGCCAAAAAATCACGGCCGGTCTGCCAGTTTGCAGATAGTTCCGCGCAGGCAGGGTGTGGCTGGGGGGCCTCCATCCGGTATGTCCACTTCGATCTGGATCAAGTAGAATCTATACCTAACACTCGGTAGCACCTCTTAACCAGCGATCTAGCACACATCCCTCCCCGCTTCTCGTCTCCTCTTTCTCTCCAATTGGAAAGGAATATACGTTGCCAGAGAGGCCCTCCCGACGACCGACTAGCGTAACTACCGCACCCAGCACTCCGAATATCACAGGATCTCCATCTTCTAGACAAAACGGCTCAGTATCATTTCCTCAGGGCTTCAAATTCCCTTCGATTACATCTCCATCCGTAGATTCTAGGACAGGAGACAGTTATATTGGCGATGGAAACGGTCTCAATATCCAAGCCAATGCGCAATTACTTTCCCCACGTTCGAAAGATCCTGCTCCATCAATGCCAGAGCAAGCAGGGCCCTCAGCGAGAGTGCTTTCGCCTGCGAGTGTTCTAGGAACCCCGCGAAGTAGTGGAGAGTTTTATTCCTTGAGTAATAATTCAACGGAAACACTTGCTTCGGAATATTTGCCTCAACAGAACGGGCGAGCTCCAACATACGGCGGGCACACAAGGCGCCCCTCTAATCTAGGACCTATGAATCACCACCGACCACCGGAGACCTTAATGATGGGGTATGCCCAAATTCATGGGTCTTTCATCCTAGATGGCTCTTTAATCAGCCAGGCACCGTTTGAAGAAGTCAAACGCAAAGGGGCAGTGGGAGGACAAGGCGGTGGTGTAATTGGGGTCGAGAGGAACAAGAGAGATAGCGGTCTCCTACGAGGATTTGGATGGGGTAACTTGGGAGACTCACTTGGTGGACTTCTTGGAGGCGGCGAGTTGAGCAGTATCAAAGACATGCGAGGCATCGCTAGTTCCCGCTCGATACCACTGTTATCTACCCCTCAGTCTATTCTTTTTGTTGACCTGAGGCTGTCTCCTGGGGAGAGCAAAAGTTATAAGTACGCTTTCAAACTACCGAGAGGCTTACCACCTACGCACCGCGGCAAGACGATCAAAATCTCCTACAAATTAGTAATTGGCACCCAGAGGCCCGGTGGTGCCAAGGAACAGCAAGTAAAATCAGTGGAGGTACCTTTCCGCATTTTGGGAAGCGTAAACAGCCATGGTGAGCTTCTGGGCCATGACCTGATGTCGCCCTATATTATCCTTCGCGACCAGGCTCGAGTCAAGACCATAGAGAGATCTCCCAGGCCAGGTTCCGAAACACCGAAAGCGTTAGAAGTCAGAACGTCTTCGAAACCCAACGATTCAACCCTAAGTGACTTTTTGTCCTATGTTGACGAGCTGCTTGAAAGGCCACGGCATAATTCAAGCCTTGGCTTGTTATCCCCAACAGAAGCACCGCGATCTCGCCGGCAGTCATCAATTGAAGAGCCAGCAACAGCAAAGGAGGCCATTGACATGGCAATCCTCCGCAGCAACACTGCGACGGAGTCTCAACAGAGCGCGAATAGATTTGAAATTGCCCGAAGCGGGAAGCGAGTAGCGGTTGTTATGTTGGCGAGACCTGCGTATCGCCTAGGAGAGACCATTACCGCAGCTGTAGATTTCACGGATGCTGAAATACCATGTTATGCGGTACACATGTCCCTTGAGACATCGGAGAAGGTTGACAATTCGATTGCGCTCCGTTCCGAAGCCAGCATTCTTCGAGTTACACGCAAAATCCATGTCTCTCATTCTGAATCGACACTGTTCGCGAGAAGGGTTGTCTTTTCTCCCGCGATACCAGCTGCCGCGACCCCAGAATTCATTACAAGCGGGATTGGTCTAGAATGGCGAATACGTATAGAGTTCGTCACGCCACGAGTATCTCTTGGAGATAATGAGGCCATGCCAGTTAAGGAAGACTTATTGGAAGAGGTTTCGAGGGACGACCGAGGTGTGATGCTTGCTTCAGCAGAAGTGCTAGACTGTGAGAGTTTTGAGATAGCGGTACCTTTGAGAGTATATGGCGCTTTGGGTGGAAATACGGAACGGGATGAATCTCCCACAGATGGACATGTAGTATAATAAATAGGAAGGTGACCGACCTCCCTTGGTATGGGTGGCATATTGGGCGGCGTTTGGTAGATAGAAGCCACATTCACAAAATTTAAAGCAAAACATTTTCCGGTTCTAAATTTTTGCTCTTACTAAAGCCTAAAATCATCATAACTGCTGATAAGTGAGAAAAGATCCCGCCCAAATACTTGTATATGCCGGATGAGTCAAAGCGAGTCGCTCTTGCGTTGTGACGTCGCTGAACCCCTGAAAATAAAAGTTGGCCGGTCCTGCCGCGTTGAACTTGAACGCGAATAAACTCGACATTGCGATTTTCGACACTTCACCTCTCCCACAAAACCTTACCTAGGTATATCAGTCAATATGGCAGACCGATTACCTCCAACGCCTCTGGCAATGCTCATTGGCACTGCTCTCATCGCCGGAATCAGCGGTTACATGATCGGTATCGCGTCGTCTCTAGGGTTCTTCCCAATACCATTTGCGCCCAAAGCCGCAGCTGCGCGTGGAATTTCCAACTACGATGACGAAGAGGAGAGTGAGGAGGAAGACATTGACGAGTCTATCCTCGACCATGCACCAAATTGGTCGAATGGGCTGGAGGCGGATAAGAGAGATGGGCTTCGTGCTTCAACGTCCACGCCAACGCAGAAGAAACTTGAGGCGATTGTAGAAAACACCGATGAGCCATGCAAGCTCGTCCTTGTTGTACGCACAGATTTGGGTATGACAAAGGGTTAGTATTTTGCTCATGGAGTTATACATACCAGCTAACCCGCTCTCAGGCAAAATCGGAGCTCAATGTGGCCATGCTACCCTTGCTTGCTACAAAGACTTCCTTCGAAACGACCCCAAATCCCCGATTTTACGTCGTTGGGAGAAAACAGGCCAGGCCAAGGTCGCATTGCAGGTGAAGACTGAAAAAGAATTGGAATTGCTACAGGCAAAGGCAATCAGTATGGGTGTGGTGGCTGAGATTATTGTCGATGCTGGAAGGACGCAAATTGCGCCCAACTCGCAAACTGTGCTGGGCATTGGACCTGCACCAGTCAGCGTCATTGACGAGATTACCGGGCAGTTGAAGCTGCTCTGAAAATTATATGGGCAATTGGGGCATTTGGAGGACGAGCATACACTGGAGTCATGGCATGGTATAATTGCATGGGAAAACAGGCGCTATAGACTATGATTGGAGTTGTATCAATATGCATTGTATGGACCAGTGTCGGGCGCTATACCCTTAATTGTCTTCACCTAAACATCAAATTTCAATAGCTAAGTTATGCTTCACTGGGTACATTCCGCGAAATTTTATCTGCTTACCGCAGTGTCTAGAAGTTTTTTCGACGGAACGCTGCACTGTTACTTGCATCTGCACCTGTGCCGTTTGCGGGCGTGCGTCAATCCTAGAGTACCGATGCTCCTCGGGAATTTAAATCCTAATAAACATTCTTTTTTCAACACCATATTTGCTTTAAAAATTAGACACGGCAGGGCAGAGCACTAAGAAGCCTCGGCCTCCAATCCATTGGAAAGGGAAAGTCTGGCCTCAGCCTGAAAGGTGTCACGAGTAAGACTATGCGGTTGGCTCCATGTACTCGCGATTCACGACTTTTAACGAAGCTAACTAATTTCTTCTAGTCAGTTTGCTTGCTACTAGGCTGGCTCGCGGTGGACAGAAAAAGCGGCACTAATTATTGCCATTGAATGTCCCACTCGGTGTGGCACATTCAGAATTAGTGCCGCTTTTTTGTCCACCAGGAGGCTGGCAACTTGCGCTGACAGCCATATGAGACTTTTTCTCATTCCCCGTACCAGTACGTTGGGGTACAAGTGCCCGCGTTATTGGAAGCCCTAATGCGGGGTAAAACGTTCTGGGCGCGTGGGGCTTGGAATGGGTTCAAATAGTTCTGAGCCTGGCCAACCTAATTCACGTATATTTCGATAATAGTTCCCTTTTATTTGAAAGTCTACTGCTGTAGTAGTGCTGCAAGACCACGGGGCAACATGAAACTTTCCGTCCATCTGGATTCTTCGCCAGATAGCTTACAGAACGGCGTCGTTTTGAAGCTGTCATACCGCTTTATTGGGACACGGCATGGATCCAGGATTCTCCATCAGCGCTTGACCCCAGCCTCCTCCACGTTTCTGACTGGTGGCGCTTTTGTCTTTGACCTGCAGACTTACTTCCCCTCCTTCCTCTCCAACATTCCCGCTCGCTCGCCACATCGGTGGGCCCGACGCGTGTCCAATGAAGTATCATGGACACAACATAGTGCGCGGAAGTTGTTCTCAATTGATGATAGCGCGGTTGGTGATGGAGGAGCAAGGAGGTGAAGCTTCCCAGATTGCTTGGAACGCCAACCGCGGTGAATTGAGGGGTATCTCGGGTATCTATACTTGTCTTTCCAAGATAAATTGAATTAGTACCTGCTTATTTCCCCCCATCTCCCAAGCTTTCTTTAACGAACTTGGCAATTGCTTGACGCATTGGCAAAGAAGCGAGTGCTCCATTGACTACCTTTCACTGGATAGACACAGCGAAATCGTGAGCTATGAGTTCAGCCTCAACACCACCTGCGACCAGCATGGCCGACGATAAGCATGAGATCATGCATGCTGAGCGGATTATCACTCATGATAGAGTTCCGGGGCACGATAATTACTATGAGAAGGATGGCCTCAGAACATATGGCGACGGGGAAGACCATGGTGAGCAAGTCTCTGGAAATGAATATGAGACAATGCTAATTTTTGATAGAACATGAGCCACCTGTAAGATCCCTCTCATCTCGGGGACTTTTCGCTAAGTCGTATACAGATGTCTTTTAGACGCCTCATGTCCTTGATTGCTATGGCTTTTCTATGGACTGGCTCTCAAATCCCCGTTTACATTTTTGGTACGTTCAAGTATACGAATGGGCATCGAAGCATTTGTTGACCCTCAATAGGAGCCATTCCTCCCTACATCTACGCCGATTTAGGCGGAGTAGATCGGTATGTAAAGCAAATCTTGGTGAATTACAATAGCTAACCACCCACTATAGCTGGATTTGGTTTGTGCTTGCAAACTTGCTGGCGTTGGCTGGAGTTTGTCCTTTTGTGGGATCTCTCAGTGATTTGATGGGGTGAGTCGCCCGTTGGTGGTTTATTACACAGCTAACGCAGACATTAGACGTCGATATGTTGCACTGATCGGTGGTGGATTTATCATGATCGGAATGATTGTATGCTCGACTGCTCATACTATGAACGTCTTCATCGGTGGTATGACGCTGGCCGGCATTGGAGCAGGAATCTCTGAGCGTGAGTCACACCAGCTTTCATATGGAGATGGATCGTGGTCCTGCACTACCTCTCGATTTTTGATTCTTGGAACACTTGCTGATCTCCTGTTAGTTACTGCCTTAGCTGCAACAAGCGAGCTGGCTCCTACTTCGAAACGCGGCAAATATGTTGCGGTGCTTGTCTTTAGTATTGTCCCCTTTTGTCCTAGCGTCCTCTGGGGCCAGTTGATTGCATCTCACGCCGGATGGAGGTGGTGTGGACTGCTATGCGGAGTATGGGTAGCCGTTGGGTTTTTCATGACGCTCATTTTCTACTTCCCTCCTCCTCGAGTCAACTCAATGGGTATGTCAAGGAAGGAAGTTCTGGCACAAATCGACTTCGTTGGAGGCTTTCTGAGCATCTCTGGGATGATTCTCTTCATGGCAGGCATGCAATGGGGTGGATACCAAGTCAGTTATCACACGTTCTTTTTCGCTGCTTGTCACCGACACTAATGACCTTGCAGTACCATTGGAGTTCTGCGCACGTCTTAGCGCCCCTTCTTCTTGGAGTGGCTCTGCTAGTAGCGTTTGGTCTCTGGGAAGTCTACGGAGCAAAGCATCCGATGTTCCCCTCTAGACTCAAGCAAGCACCTCGAATTCTTGCTCTCACTCTGGTCATCACATTCATCTCCGGCGCCAATTTCTTCTCCATCATCATGTTCTGGCCTACCCAAGCTTTCAGTTAGTGCACTCCACATAAATCATCTTCGAGCCAGTGCTAATACCTTCAAGATGTGTATGGACATGACCCTGTTGGTGTAGGAATCCGCGGTATTCCAGTTGGATTTTCAATCCTCGCAGGAGCAGTGATTGTCCTATGGTGTCTATCCATCTTCAAGGGAAAGAACAGAGAATTGATGATCGTCAGCTCTATTCTCATGACGGCTGGTAAGTCCACCTTTCACTTCCTGCATACCATTGATTGCAGACTAATCTGGCGAAAGGATGTGGAGCCCTAGCCTGCGCCGACCGTTTCAACTTGCATCAACTTTGGGGCATTCTCGTGCTGGCTGGTCTCGGAATTGGTGGCATTGTTGTCCCGGCCTCTATCATTACCAGTATTTTTTCCAGCTCGGGCCTTCTTGAAAAGACAAAGCTGACGAATCGTAGCCATTATCTGTCCTGATGATCTTATTGCTACTGTTACGGCTCTGACACTCTCTATTCGTGTCATCGGCGGCTCAGTGGGCTATTGTGTCTACTACAATGTCTTCGTCAACAAATTCGTTCCCAATGCCACGAAAATGATCGGTGGTGTCATGGAGCTGGAACTTAATATTACCAATCCAAAGTACATTGTAGCAGCGATCGAATACACGGGAGGTTCGTAATTCAATCTTGACACAGGTGCTTTGAGAACGTTCGGGCTGATTTCTCTATTAGCTAGTCTGCTTCCGTTGATAAAGACGATTCCGGGGATCAAGGGCAACGAGACAGCGTATCATATGGTTGTCCTAGCAGGCCAGGAAGCTTACGCAGCCTCTTATAAATATGTCTAGTATGCACAACTCTCGATCATTTCCTTCTATCCAATGCTAACCATGGCAATTCACAGTTATACCAGTATTGCATTTGGTGGCATTAGCATATTGGCAGCATGCTTCCTAGGCGACATTTCCCCATATATGGATGTAAGTGCAAATTTATTCGAGGTGAATTAAGGCTTGAGATATTACTCCCCTCCCGAGCCCCGGATCACTGGGAAAGATTTTAAACTAATTGCGACATCTCTTAGGACCATGTGGCTGTTGTCATCCACTAGTTGGATACTTTACAGATCGCATTAGATTGAAGGGCACCGGAAGGGTGAAGGCGCGTTAAATCGCGAGGGCTGCTCAAGCGCAGGTTGATGCATGGAAAGGGCCAGGATCTTTAAATGGCGTGGCTCACAGTCAACTTGAAGTTCTCCATACCCGAAAGATGGAAAATGCAAATTGGTTACTCAAAAGCGTACGACAGCTTCAATCCATTAAGATTGGAAAGAGTCCTCGGTCGTGCCTTCATTGATTTTTCAGTGCTGCCATTTCCTCTCACAGCAGCGATGTTTATTCCGGCAAGGCCGTTACATTGCTTGCTCAACTCCTTGCAGTCAAAGCCTTCCTTGTTTACTCAAATTTCTGCACCTCCGAAGGAAGTCTTTGAAGTACATTATCATTCGGTTCCTGCATTATCTTCGGATGTGGCATATTATAGACCCGGGTAGATCAGCCACATCAATCAAAGCAGAGCACCGCGTATCAGGAGACCTCCCTTTTCTGCATGTAGTTGTGCACCCATCTTGAGTCTGTACACCTGTGGACATACTGCCAAAACAATTCAGTAGATGTCAGGCTACTTCTGTTAGAAAATGCTGAATCGTACGCTAAATGGCGTGCCTAAAACCGCAAGCTCTGCGATACCGTGGTAGAATTTAGGTTTGTTCTGGCCCTCTCACTTCGAAATGGCGACAAATAAGCTTGATTATCGCTGTACATACATGAGCAAGTTTCCCATCCGGATTCTCGCATGGTCATACCCCGACCTGCTAATATCATCCTCCCCGGTGCTACCTACCTTCCCGAGGAACCGAAAGGCAAATGTCTTGGCGCCTATTATGCCATCAAATTAGGACCACGACACGATGGCGAATTTGATTCTTCAATACCCGGCCATGTACACACCTGGGGAACATCCTAGACGGAGATCACGTCTTGCGGCTTTCCTTTTGGGACATACCTTCCCGTCACGGTTGGTACAGAAAGGGGAATGCAACTATAACATCGTGCAACTGGGGCCCCGAAATTGGCAATACAGAAACCGTAATGATGCTGAATTTGACGACTGGCCTCATACACTGAAGTGAAAAACTATGGGGTAAAGTATCTGGACGTGTGGACGGCGGCTAAGATGGAAAGAAGCAAAAGATTTTCATGCGGCTATTTGCCAAGCCTGCCTGCTGAGCTAAGCATTACTCCAAGGAGGGACTTTTCAGTCCTCCTGCAACGTTTCTCCCTTCAGATTATTACTATTGGACCTTTCTTGAGTTCGCGCATCTGCGTTTCCTAGATAGGATCATCGAGTACAGCCACCTCTCTGTGTAAGATTTGATTTCACGGACAGTCGACAGCATCAGGAATGTAGCAGCGATGTGTGAAAGGGAGAGACACGTGAAATCATGAGAGAGTCAAGGACGTATACTGGCGACTTTGTACTACGTTCCTTCATTGCCACCAATTTGCAATGCAAAGCCTTGGGGTTGGATATTTCTTATATTTGCGAAGTGCGTTGTCTGAATCCGTCTGAAACCGCCCTCGGCCTGGATCATGTTTGATGTCTGGTCCTTCAAGGCGAGTACAATCTGCTTATTATCAAATACAAACCTACCTTGTGATATTACGATCATGAGACCAGGCCAGTGAGAGGAAGTGCCTTTTACCTTTTACAATTTCACATTTAGCCGCCCACGCGGCTCCAGATTTCACCAGATCTCGGCGAACGCTGGGTCGGGGTTCATTTCCCCGCATTAATCTACGCCTACCATATTAATATGCTTCGATCCTAGCAATATTTCTTCTAGATTTTCAGGTACCGCATGGCCAAGAAAGGGAGATCTCCAAGTGGTAGGTCGCCTTCACTTGCGCGGCTTCTAGGTCTAAGGGAAAGGCCCGCTATGGACGGCAGTTGAAGCCGTATTCACTCTCGTGCACAAAGACTGCCGGTTAGGTGTAAGGGTTTTTCCCGGCCCATTGTCAAGGACTCTAGATCAGAACCTACTTGCTTTGCCTCTGACTGGCTACTTGGCTGTCCTGCATGCCTCGTCGTTGGCGTGATCGTCCAGGGCTGCCATGAAATAATTTCATGGACATATCCGAATGGGCATACTTCCAAAAAATTGTAGCAGCGGCTGATCTCCTCCCCGCCCAATATACACCATGCTGTTTAGGCCAATGGAATCGTTTTCTTGACGTGTCCCTATGCAAGAAGCTGTTTCTATGTAAGTACGCTGTTCGGAGTCACTTGCGTACCGGTTGCTTGTTATCGAGCTTATCCCGTCTTCCTCGCACAACAAAGTGTGTGGGATCTCAAAGAATTTGTGCTAGATTTTCTTTGAGCCTTCCCATTTTTTTCAGCATGTTGTGGTGGATCGTTTTACTGAGCGCCTGCGTGGCCGTTGCGCAACAAGTCGCTGATTTCAAAATTGGCCAGAAGTTTCAAATCATTTTGAGTGCTGTCCCGAATCTCGCGGGTGGGGCGCTCACGCCTTCAGATGTCCCGGTTTGGGACATTGATCTTTGGGATGCGGATAACAGCACCATTACTGGCTTGCATGCGGCTGGCAGGATTGTTGTTTGCTACTTCAGCGCTGGAACATCCGAGGATTGGAGGTCTGATTATAACAAGTTTTCCAGCTCTGACAAGGGAGCCGCTCTACCGGACTGGAAAGGAGAGAATTGGTTGAGGCTTAACAGCCCAAATGTGAGATCGATTATGCAGAATCGGATACAAATGGCGGCGAGTAAAGGATGTGATGCGATAGATCCGGACAATACAGGTATGCAATTAAATGATTTCTCTATTCATGGTAGCTTTTTAAGAAACTCGCTGGGAAGAATAGACTCACCATTGAAGATACCAGCTAACGATGAAATAGATGGATACGTATGCGTTTTTCCTTTCCTTTGAGTTCCTCTTCTGCCAACTCCTAATTCCACTCATTTCTGCCAAGAGCCAATTTTTCGCTCACCTCCGTCAATTCCTTTTGACGTACTAACACATTATAGTCCAACGTAAATGGTCTTAACCTCCAACCAAATGATTCAATCGAATACATCAAATGGATTGTCTCAATCGCCACTTCCTACGGTCTAAAGACGGGCCTCAAAAACAGCCAGGCAATTCTTCCAAATGTAATGGACATCGTCGACTTCGCCGTCAACGAGCAGTGCGCCCAGTTCGGAGAATGCGCCGCATACAGCGGGTTCCTCGCGGCAGGAAAGCCAGTTTTCCACATCGAATACCCCAGCAAAGCACCCGCAGTCAACGCGAGCGAACGGGCACAAGATTGCCAAAGCGTGGGCGTAGCCGGTATGAGCACTGTACTCAAGGAACTCAGTTTGTCCGGATGGGTGGGATATTGTGATGGAAGTCAAGCGGTGACGCCTACGAAGCCTGGCAGTGGAGGCAATCCCTGGACTACACGGCCACCACCGCCGACAACGAAACCGCATACCACGACCAGTACAAAACCGACCACGACGACGAAACCTCCTACTACTACTTCAAAGCCGACAACCATCAAAACGACAACTTCTTCCAAGCCAACGACGACTGCGCCTGGTGGTGGATGTAGATCCAAACATTGGGATCAATGTGGTGGCACGGATTGGAAAGGGTGCACAGTCTGCGAAGTTCGTGCCTTCATCATTTTCGCAATTTTCTTGCTAACAATTTCAACAGTCTGGCTTCACTTGCAAACCGCAATCTCCGCCGTGGTACTACCAATGTCTTTGATTTCTTTTTGGTGGGCAGGGGGTTTAGAAGCAGGGGCCTCATTTTGGGTGTCTTTTCTTCGGCATTCAAAAGGCGAAAAGGTTTGGTTCATGCCCGTGTACATAGAGGACCACTTGACGTATATAATTATTACGCGATTATCCAAAGCCTGGAAACAGCCTGCAAACGGCTCAGAGCACGAATATCAATGCCTTTTCCTCAGACCTTCTACGTTGCTGCCAAATTCTTGTGGGCCTCGGGCTTGTCCAGCTACTCTGCCTTACCGCAGCCTTCAGAAGCTCGACAGAAAAACATTCTGAAAATTTGGTGCATGCCAAGTAGTGACTGACTACTAGAGCATTACGAACCATCTGGCCTTTGCTTTTGATCCAAGGGCTCCGTTGGAATTGCTCCAACTTTGGATAGACAAGCGAATAGCAAGCCACAGAATGAAGTTTGACGCCGATGATAGAAAAGCTCTCAATCCTAGGTTAGCCGTCACAATAGTTGAACTCACATGAACTACACCCAACAAGGGTTAGACACCGATTACTTTTCCACAATTTTGTCAGCAATGAATAAGTCTAAGTACAGTGTAAGGAGGTTGCACCTTTTACCCATATGACACTCAAAACTTCCTTAGGCCAGTCTGACACCTGCCTGTCTATTCTTCTTCAGTTGTTGAGCCGCCGCACCGCTCATTCCACCCATCTGGCTGCCGTCCAATGAGCTCTGAGCTTCCCGGCGCTTCTCATCCTCAATCTTCTTAAGCATCTTCTCGGTCTTCTGCTTGCCGCTTCCCTTTCCGTGAAATTGATGGGACATGTGCTTGAATGCTTCCTTTTGGTTCATGCTTCGTCCAAACTCATCGATGTATTTGAGCTCCACATTCGGCTTGTATGCTTTGTTGAAATGCTCCGCAAGTTGGCGTGATTCTTGCTGGTCGCGGTAGTTATTTTGCGCTCTAGCGTAGTCTTCCTTTTCTCTGGCAGACATTCTATCCAATTTGCCGGTGGCACGGTCTCGTTCTCGCTGTGAGCGAGCCTTCTTTTCCGCTTCTGCCTCCTGTCGTTGCTTTTCTGCCAGGAAAAGCTGCTTCCGCCTGAAGACCTCATTAAGATCTCCAGAATCTTCTCCCTTGACAATACCTCTCTCCCTCAGGAGTTTCAAAGTTGATCCTACACCTGCATCGAGTGTGGCCTCGCGTTCCAAACCGGTCTCGGTCATGTCATCAGCGGCCAACTCTTCCCTCTGGAGACGGGCCTTCAGATCTTCCTCGTCTTCAATATTTGCATAAGAGCGGTCCATATTGACGTCGCCCTCTTCGTCCGAATCAGCTTCCATGGCCGTGACGCCTTCAACTGGTCTGGAGGTCGACCTGCGCTTGGGTTCTGGAGCAACTGGCTTCTGCAGGTTTGCAACGAATTCAGATGTCTCATCGATAACCAAGCCACCAGCGCCTTCTTCTGCTTCATTTTCCGCAGCAGGTGTAGCTGAAGCCTCCTCCCGGATTTGCTGGGCAAGATCTTCTGGTCTTACCTTCTTGCGCTTCTTAAGGGCACTTCTTCGTTGCGCAGCCAAGGAGGCTTGAAGGTCGTCGTCATCAACGAAAGATGTATCTTGGAAAGTTCGCTTCTTGGTTGCTGGTTGATCAATGTCCATACTGTCTCCAGGGGTATCAGCGGTTTCGACGGTTGGAAAAATGTCATCCGCATCCACGGCCTTTTGACGTGTGGATTTGGCCTTCTTCTTCTTTGGCTTTTTGACTTTAATCTCGGAAAGATCGAGGTAGTCGGACTTTGGTTCATCTTCTGCAAACGAGTTAGCAAACGGGGGTTCTAATTGTAGTCGTGGGAATGGACTTACTTAAAATATCCAGACTGACAGCCTTTGGTTTCAATTTCTTCGCAGTGCCATTTTCAAGGATGGCTTCTGCCGTGCTTCCTTGACCGTCGAGAGTAAATCGTTTGGCCTTTTTGCCGTCGATTTCTTCGTCGTAATGTGCCAAGATTCCCCTCTCGCCATCGTCCATATCATTCGGATTATAGACAGGCTTCTTCTTCTTGAGTTCCAACTTCTCGTTGAGTTTCTCCCTCTCGCGCAGGTCCAAATTCTCAAGCTCGTCACCTTCTTCTTCATTCTGATCGATTGTCGAGTCTTTCAGAGTCAAAACTTGATCTTCGCCCTCTTCAAAGGTGTCGAGTTCATGGCCAACTTTGACGCCCGCGAGATCTTTGGCCGTATATTCCGCAGCAGCCTCGGCATCTGCCAACTCTTGTTCGAGCTTCCTCGCCTTTTCGATTTCCTTTTGGCGCTTCTTCTGCTTCAGCAGCCAACTCTTCGCATCAAGGTCTCCTTCCTCGTCTGCAAGACCCTTGCCTTCCAGTTTCGAAAATCGCTTCGCGGCATCTCTAGCTTTCTTCACAGCTTCGGCTCTTGCTTCGCGCTTCCTCTTGGCCTCTTCTGCCTCTTGTAGCTTGCGATAATTGTCGTAGCCTTCTGCTTGTCGGCTTTCTAAAGTACTGCCCACTTCCTCATCGACAGGCGAGGCGGCGTCCTTGAAGACTGGACCAGCTCCAGGGACGGGCAAGGGCTTTAGGCCAAGAGACACTCGTAGTCTGTTCGTCTCCTCGATGGAGATTGCATCGGCCATGGTGGGTGTTTGTGAGGGTAGTAGTTTGGCGTGGGGTAGAAGATATAATGGTCTGGTACCTTGGTACGAGTAGTTGATCACACAAAATCGACCGAAGACCGCGTTCGATGGTTATTACTGCCTCAGGCTCACAGCACTAGCGGCCGCCCCACCTAAAAAATAATATCTTCAAGGCCTCTCTCCTCGCGAATTTCTTTTCTTCTTTTCTTCTTTTCTACAACCACAGATTTGTGCCCAGCGATCCTTCCAGCCACGGTTGTGAGGTTGATTGCTGCGGCAGCTCGATCGTCCTATGGAGCCATCAGCCCTCGCCGGCATACCGTGATGTCAATTTCCGATCGACAAGTCTCAGAGAAATCGGTCTCTCCGTCAGAACTCGCCGTCACAGGCTTGAGTCGGTGGATTGTACCGAGGGCGTAAAATTCCACCTAGCGTTCAGACCGTCGGTCCTTGAAGATTGCTAAAAACCTTTACTGCCTACATATCGATTTGGGGGAAACACGTTTTCGAAAACTGCAGGCGATGGTCGAAGACGCCCCTCGATGGCCACGGCCATATTGCGGAGAGATGAGGTCTAGGGATTAACGTGGCACACGTGTGCATGCATGGGATTTAGTGATGACAGCCGAGGTGTTTGCATGGCTGGGAATAGGATATTGGCATCGGTGGGTGTCGCTCTGGCGTAGGAGGGTGGCATTCTGATACCATCACCGCCTAGATGTCGAGTACCTAGGGACATATCAGACAGAAGGCCCGATATTCCCCTCTCTTTCTTGCTGCTGGCCAGTAATGTGTTGCTGGCTAAACTGTCTGCCCTGCCGCTGCGGTTGCTCCCGCCGGCCAGAATAGAACTGTCATATCTTGTTCATTGATATCTTTACCTATAGGTAGGGTAGCCTTAGCTATGTAGATCTCCAGCATCGGCCATCAAATATTTCATCTTCATCATGCATATTTACATATACCCAGAACACTCTAAAGTATCTCCTATGATATCAATCGAAGTCTTTTGGTGATTTTGCAAACCATGAAAAAGTTCTCCGTACAGCAAGCACATAGGCTCAACAAACAAGCCTTCGGCAAGCCACCTAAGGAGTTAAGATCTTACTTGGCCTTGCGCTACAGCAGTACAAACGGAGAACAAGGGACGGAGGACTAAAGAACGGCTCGAATATCTTAACTTTCAAGTTTCAAAGAGCAACACGGTCGTTCCTCGGTGCAACACTTGCTCGTCAAAGGGTTATAGAAAAGCCTCACCAATTCAGACGGCCATCAGGACCATCACCAGCATAATATCCACTTTAACGCACGCCACTTCCGACGTAGCTTCCAAGCCGCGTCACAACCGTAGCCTCGGTCGTCCTCCTTGAGTATCCAAGTATCCAAGTATCTCTCATAGCGCAACTGAAGGTATCCAGCTAGCACAGGGACGGACCGATAGTGATTTTCGTCGTGGGGACCCCGCGGTGGTGATGCTCTGCGGGGTAAGGAAGCCGGGTTCTAGCCAGTCTGGGAACTCCCCTTCGTATATGTCGTGCATTCTATGAGCCTGCAACCAAAGTTTTAAGTTTATTCTCACGGTGATCTTGATCTTAAAGGCCACCAATCATCCATAAACGTCTTTCTTTCTTCTCCCATTCTTCTGCTTTGGCGTGCGTTGAAGCCGGAAAATAGTTGTGAAAAATAGTTGTGAAGCAGTTCCAATTACGCCTCCAACGGGAGTGACTGCCGAATGCGACTTGGCCAGAACCCTAAAGCCCCTCCAGGAGTCAGGACTGTCGAACATTCATCCACCTACAGTCGCAGATTCTACTGTACCTTGCAGCACTTGCAGCACATGTCACCGCTGAAGAGTTGTAAGTGCCTCCGGCGTGCCTTCTACATTCAGACTCGCTCTCGTCATCGCTCATGCTAGTCAAGCTGTAGAAGCCCCGAAGGTTGTGCCCATCTGCCATTTTGATGCCGCCCGGCGAGTAGTGACGGCCATCATCGGCCATATTCCACGTTCCGCCGCGTGCGCAGACTGGGACTGAGGACTAAGTGAAGATCTTCTTGATATAAAATCAAGATGGCGGCCGTACCTTTCCTCTCGTTGTCCTTCAGCGCCCTCGGCGACTTCAATCTTACTTCCTTTGCTGCCGAGCCCATCATGTATTCTTTAACCTCCCTCCTGTTGGCTGGCAGCATTGCACTTCAGACAGTATTTTCTCTACCTGATCCGAGCCGAGTCAAGGAACGCGACGCCGAGATCTTGAAACGCTCAGTAGACTCTTTCATTGCTACCGAAAGTCCTATTGCACTGGCAGATCTGCTGTGTAATATTGGAGCGGATGGAGCATGTGCATCTGGCGCAAAATCGGGAATTGTCATCGCCAGTCCTGACAAAGTAAATCCAAATTGTAAGAAGTTATTTCATTTGAAGGCGGGTACACTTGCTAATGAATCCAAGATTTCTACACATGGACCCGTGATTCTGCTCTTACATTCAAATGTATTGTCGATACTTTCATCAGTGGCTATTCTGCATCACTACAGACCGAGATCGAGAACTACATCAGCGCTCAAGCTTATCTCCAGACCGTTTCCAACCCTTCTGGTGGGCTCTCAAGTGGTGGCCTAGGAGAGCCGAAATTCAACGTTGACGAGACTGCGTTCACTGGATCTTGGGGACGACCTCAGCGTGATGGCCCTGCTCTCCGCGCTACTGCCCTGATTACTTACTCGAACTGGTTAATCAATAATGGATACACCTCTACCGCCAGCTCGTTGGTTTGGCCAATCATTCAGAATGATCTGAGCTATGTAACTCAGTACTGGTATACAAAATTTCCGCCTTTGATGCATTACCACACTGACTCGGGTCGCAGGAACAACACCGGATTTGATTTGTGGGAAGAAGTCGATGGGTCCAGCTTTTTTACGATAGCAGTCCAACATCGTGCACTTGTTGAAGGGAGTGCTCTAGCGAAGCAACTTGGAAAATCCTGTTCCTACTGTGACTCACAAGCACCCCAGGTCCTTTGCTTCTTACAAAGCTTCTGGGGCTCATCCCAAGGATTTATTCTTGCGAATATAAATGAGAATAATGGAAGGACCGGAAAAGACGCCAACACTCTTCTCGGCTCGATTCACACATTCGACCCCAGTGCTGGCTGTGATGCCAGTACTTTCCAACCGTAGGTTCTTTGGTCTCACTTGTTTATTATCACTTACTAACTATTCATCAGATGTTCCGATCGTGCTTTGGCCAATCACAAGGTTGTCACCGACTCTTTCCGATCAATCTACAGTATCAACTCTGGTATTCCAGAAGGCACTGCTGTTTCGGTTGGACGATACCCAGAGGACGTTTACCAAGGTGGAAATCCATGGTATCTCAATACCTTGGCTGCCGCTGAGCAACTATACGATGCCTTGTATATCTGGAACAAGCAAGGATATATTACCGTCACCTCAACCTCTCTACCCTTTTTTAAAGACTTCAGTTCTTCCGTTACTGCTGGAACTTATGCATCCTCGACGTCGACCTACGCGACTTTGTACAATGCAGTGAAAACATATGCCGATGGGTATGTTAACATTGTAGCTACATACACCCAATCAAATGGTTCGCTCTCCGAGCAGTTCTCTCGATCGAATGGTCAGCCGCTATCCGCGTACGACCTGACTTGGTCCTACGCATCGCTCCTGACGGCAGCAGCACGCCGCGCTGGAGTTGTTCCTTATGCATGGGGCGAGCCGACCGCGTCAAGTGTGCCGTCGGTGTGTTCGGCCACCTCGGCGATTGGGACATACTCAACAGCTTCAACCGGCACCTGGCCTCCCAGTCAAACTCCAATCGGCGGCGGCGGATCCACAACTACAAGCACCGGATCTAAAACTACGACAAAAACCTCCTCGACGAGTACTTCAACTGGGTGCTCGGCTGCCACATCAGTCGCCGTAACATTTGATGAGATTGTCACCACAACTTACGGTCAGACTATCAAGATCGCGGGAAATGTGCCTGCTCTAGGAAACTGGAATACAGGAAACGCCGTTGTTCTCTCCGCAGATCAATACACTTCTTCGAACCATTTGTGGCATGGCACTGTCAATTTCGCAGCCGGCACCGTTATTCAGTACAAATATATCAAAGTTGCTTCCGATGGGACGGTGACTTGGGAAGCTGATCCGAACCATACGTACACAGTTCCTGCAACCTGTGCTACGGCTACTACCGTTAGCAACTCATGGCAATAATGGACCTGGAATAGAGAAAGGAAATTTAACAGGTTGAAGGTGATGCTAGTTGCACCGAATTAAAATTGGAACGGAAATTGGGCACGCGTAAAAAGTAACCGAAGGGTCTCCTGAGTCCAGGTGAACTCTAAGGGCAGTATAGAGTCTGCAGTACTCAAGTACATAATTCATCAATTCATCTCACCAATTGGCACAAAAGGTGGATGGAAGGAAAGATGGTTCAATAGTAAGGTACGAGAGAACGATGCATGCATAAGAACGTCCGTGAAACCATCGTAAGACCGCAAACCACTGCTGAAACATTCCTCGGACGTTCAAACGTTGTACGACCGCAAACCATGCTGAAAATTCATAAACTCCGTCGATCTGCCGTGAACATGATGTTGACTGCTTAGAGCCAACGCCTCGGTTGGTGAAGCACTCCCCCCTGTCCCAACCCTCCTCCCTCCCTTCAATAAATGCCAACATCCCACCCTCCAACCAACTTCTCCCCCTTCCACTCATAAACCTTCACAGCCGTAGCCGTAGTCAATGTTCCCTTAAACTTCGGCACATTTTCCACAGTCGCTACAACCGTCCCATCATTCCTGAATTGCAACTCCCGCTTTGTGAGCCGCTCGCTGTGTACTTCTTGCGTGCCATGGTGGAAGGAGAATGAGATCGTAGTTGATTTTGAGAGGGGCTTGCTGGGGAGGAGTGTTGTTGTGAGCGCGCGGGTTAGGGTGAGGGATCGAAGCATTTTTGCGGTGCTCGTTGAATATTTGTTGGGTTTTAGGCAAGAGAATTTTGAGATTGATGCTCCTCTTTTGGAACTTGAAATTAATAAATGCCTTTTTATTTTCGGGAGGATGAGTCACCAATCTGCAAGGTACAAGGCGAATAATTCAATATTGGTGGGTGAATATTGATATTCGCAATTCAATTGCCCTCGCCCCAGATTAATGAGTCACTTTTGTTTTATTTGTTTACCTTGGAATATCTTGTTTTGGAGGAAATTACTGGCTTGGGATGGATGTTTCACTTCGACTAATCAAGCAACTTGTTCGGTGCCTATAACCCCAGTATTCTTGGGTTGCATAGAATCTCATTGTTAGTGGTAGAGGGGGCTAAATGGATCGCCCCCCTCACTTTCAAGTATGCCGCTACCTGAGCTTTAAAGGGAAATATTTGCAAGATATATTGTTACTTCCAACAAGGATTTCATGTATAACCGGGCTGTAAATTACGTCTCTTAAATTATAAAATTTAATTTTCGAGGTCCGGCTTAGAAGCGGTACGGTATTATATATGCGAGTCCCGTCAACATCCCGTAGAAAAAGAAGCAACTCGCTCCAAAGCAAACCCAAACGATTTAAGGGTTTGAAGGCTGAGTGACTTGACGAAAAAGGCATAAATTCTATGAATGATAAGCTCGGGGATGCATCTGAGTTTCAGCGCCAAAAAGAATAAAAACATTAGACCACGTCCAACTCAAACCCCTCGAAATATACTTCAAACTCCTTCTTTTTCTCTGCATCCCCACTCGCAGCGAAAACCCCAACCCAGCAATCCCGATTCTCTCCATCACTCAACGCCCATGTAACTTCCCTAATCGGCACCAATTTCTCCCCATCGACAACATAAATCCACAACGTCCCTTTCTCGTTCCTAGCCTCCAATGTAACTTCATTCCCCTTCTCACCCTTCAACCCTATCTGCACCAAACTCCAATCCGCTCCATTTTCGGCGGCGACAGTACTGACAAACACCTGCTCCTGGAAGAATTCAATGCCAGTCTTGATCCATTTCTTCGTACCATCAGCTTGAGGGAAGACAAATAGCAGCCCGCCTTGGTCATACTGTGCATTCCAATTCGCAGAGACAGTGACGCGAGCACGTTGGAAAGAGGCGACGGGAAAAGTTTTGTAGAGAATTGGAGATGTGAACCTATCCACCTTTGGGGGACCGGGTTTCCGCCATATGTCTGTTGGCACTTGCGTTTTGAGTTGGAAGGAACTTGATGTTGGAGATGGTGGGGTTGCGCTGCTATTTATGTAGTTGAAAGGGAGTTGGGAAGCCATTATGAAAGTAGGTAGGCAAACTTGAGTGGAATTCTGAGAAAGTATTGCAGATGGAAGAATTCAAAGCTTCAGACATGAGAAAGTCGCCGAATTTATACTCAAGGGCCTCGCAACACCTCAAGTTGAATGGGTCCGATGAGGAAGCAACGCCCTTCGAATGGATCCCCTCAGACTTGGCACCCACTTTGCGATGACAAAGCTCGGTTCGAACCCGAGGAAAGCGAGGGAGCCCCACCAACTCGGAATAGTTGACTGGTAGACATTGCCACAGCATCCAAGCTTCGCATCATGTCAAAGTTGACATTCGATAAAAAGCGAACGGAGGGCCAAGATCCTCCAAGCTACTTCCATATCGATGTCCGTCATAATCTAAGCGTCAAACTTTTTTGATACCATGACTAAGTGAGAACGCTTGGCGTAGTCCTGTTGCGATTGATCACCAAACAGTACCCTTGCAACTGAAAGATTCTGCTATGATTCCAAGTGGACCCTTTAAAAGTTTACAGCCGAAGCACATAAAGAAACCTGCCAAATTGCGAAATGCTGACGCCTTGAATAGCTGGGGAAAACAGGGTCTTGGCAATATACAATGCCTGGAAGACGTAAAGTATAGAATAAAGAATTGGCTTCATCTCAAGATCTTAAGACAAGCCGTTGTCCCGAGTGAATCCTCCTATATCTGTCGCTACAGTCACACATGGAGACTACCATGATATGTGCTTTAAACGTTTGAACTCTGGAATAAAAGCAAGGAATACTAGTCAGAAAATAGCCATAACTTAGATCGGTCTGACGTCGAAGCACATCTCATATGCGAGCCTCGAAGATGGTATTCAAATAATAGTGGCCGTCTTCATCTCCCAACCTTCACACCCAATCCCGTCTCCGGGAATTCCGAGAACCCCAATTCGCCGATATGTATTCTGAGTTCCCAACAACTGCTCTAATATCAAGCACCTTTCGGATTTGTCCGGCTGGAAAACCCAACTGGAGCTATGCTGCATCTTTCCGAACTTTGCAATTTTCATGAGGATTATGTTTTCTTGCTGCCAAAACAGCTTTTTTGAATGATCCATGATATCCACAGACACCGCGATTGAGGTCGGAGGAGGTTGCTTATCTATCTGAAACGGAAGGTAGTCCTTGTCATACAGAATGTGTTGTCCATTTTGATAATGGAACGTATGGGCTTCCCATAAACTGTTCAATTTGTGACAGAGACCACGAAGAGTGATGCTGGCTGAGATGACCTGACCATAAGGGTTGTTGTCCATATTCTCAATCGTCACGTCTAATAATTCCGCTTCCTCTTCATTGTCAAGATACTCAGATAAGAGATTGGTATCGTACACGCCGTTTGGATCGGCACCTCCTGACACAGTAGCCCAGCTCCAGGACGGACCGACCTCGGGATGGATGATGCGATCACGGCTCTGCCAGAGAAGTCCGCGACGAAAATCTTCCAGCCATATGCCAGCTTTGTAATGGTATCCAGTCCGTTCCCCAAATTCCTTGGCGATCCCTGAAAATGCCGGAAAACGATCATTGAAATAGGTGAGATCCCTATTTGCGTAGTTATTGACTTCTTTGTACCACCAATCGACTGCTAAAAAGCCTCTTGCCGGTTCCTGCCCGCGGACGTATCTCGGGGGAAGCGGCTGGTGAGGAATGTCGTAAATGGAAAACACGTAGGATTCTTGCCAATGAAAGTTATGGATTTCTTGTGGTTGTTTCTCATTGCAGTCCATATGGGCACTTGTGCAAGTCCAAAACATTCCGTGGTAAGTGTACCGTAGTCTGCGAGGGGATAAGGCCGCTTCTTGAAACACCCATGCCCGTGTCTGAAGATGGCTTGCGGTGTCTGGTTGTACATCCCCAACATAGACGTACGCGTACAAAAACGAAGTGATTCCGGTCTTCGGGCTGTGAACTGGAATTTCAAGTTGATCTGGCTTCATTACCCAACCCGCAAAAGGTCCAGGCCCATCCAGTATCCTTTTCTTAGCACTATCAAAGATACCCTCTCGGCTATCTGTGGCAGCATCCGCAGAAATGTTAAGCACACCATGTGAGTAGACTTCGTTCATCTTCACAGATTCCACCAGCCAATCAGACACAGAATCCTGGATGATACAAAGGGAATCAATCCACAGGTATCGATAGCAAAGTTTGCGAGTAATCAAGACGGCGTCCCGGAAGGTTTGGGGGAGGCTGGAAAGAGATATTCCCGAACATCGATCCATCAAATTTCCCATGGTAGTCTTTGCGGGCTGATGCTTGCCCCAGCAATGGGACAAGGTGAACCACTTTCCCACTTCCCCATTAGAAATGTGAAGTGAAACCGAATGGTCGCCCAACTGTCCAACATCGAGAACCCGAGTAGGCAATGGCGAGTCTTTGATTTTACACTTGGATTTATGCTTTTCCAAGCATGTTTCGAGCCAATATTTGGCGAGCTTGAAGCTTGTATCGGATCTGGTGTCGTCCACAAGTGGCCGGGTAACGAAGACGCCATCGATAAGCGCTGCAATGGGGTCGTCTTTCCTTGCGTTAACGCCTGTCAAAATATTCATAGGAGCGCAACTACATACCTCCTTTCGGACTCAGTCGTAGGGTAGGAAGTAAAGCAGGGCCCGGCTCATGCGATTCTTGAGCATCGAAGTCTACACGCTCTTCTTCGTGACCGGTGCTGAATCTCAAAAGGTCAAGGGAGACAAATTTGAAAAACAAATTAGATCCATGACCAGTCAAATGTTTCAATTTTCCAATATTACGGTGCTCGATATTTGAGGAGACCATTGTGCAGATTTCACAGCCTTGCTCAGCCGCCCTCGAGAGGGCGGCAAAACTATCATGATGAGGATGGGGACGGGTCTTTCCGCCGTTCGAATCGTATTTCTCGTGAGTACTTAGCAGAACATCTAGATTGAGAATGTTTTGACACTGGTCGCAAAACATAATAAAGTTTTAAGAAGTTCGAGCAAGGTACAGTGGGATTGATCCTCTAGCGATAGGAAAAGTTATCTAACAACACGTGCCACAGAAGTAGAATGAGTTTGGGAATTACGAGACTTGAAGCATTTCATATAAAATTTCCAGAATATCTGGTAGATTATAATACTTGGATATGCTGTCATCAAAATTTGAGAATACTGTACGCCACTTGACTGGGTCTTGCCTAGACGGCTATAGAATGAGAAATTTGTCCGGGAACACGCTTGCAAACGAATGACACTTCTATACACTTGTATGAACATTTTTGATACAGGTTTTGTACATCGACACTATATTTACAGAACAATCTTTTGGTCCTTCGGGGGCTGCTCTTCCATAAACCCACTCTCGACTGCTTCCTCATCTATTATTTCTCCGTCTGCTTCGTCTCCGATTTCGATATCCGCGCCCTTCTGCAATTCCGCATCGTATGCCTCAATCGTCCTCGCAACGTCTTCCTCATTAGCCAAAGCAAGGGTAGTATCTGGCAACGGATCCAGTCCCAAAAACTCTCTCTGTCGCCTGAACCTCTCCTTGACCTTCTCAGTCTGCATTATCCTCCACCTTAATTTCCACCCCCCCATTCCCAACTCCTTGATCCTCTGCGCCTTCTCGCCTAGCAGATACTCATCTAACCCTCCACACTTATCCACCGTCCTTAGCACCTTCGCTGTGATCCTTATCCTGATGAATTGGTTCAAACTCTCACTCCATAGCCTTTTGAAATGTACGTTTGGCCGCCAGTGTCTTCTCGTCTTGATTTCGTTCTTCTCTGACACCATGTTGCCGAATCTGATCTTGGCTGTTCCGTACAGACCGAAATTGGATTGTTTGTATATTCGGGAAGGCCCGTAGGGATAAGGTGGCACGGCTTCATCTTCGAAACATAGACTAGTTTTAGTTGGTTTGGCGAGGAGCGCACATCTCGAGGAGAAGCCACGCAGGTGGGTAAGGGATAGGTGCGTAGACACGCGGAGAGACATGGTGAAGGAGGTGCTGCCGTCACTGGTCGCGATTGTGATCAAATGGGAATCAATGGCCTTGGCAGGATGTCGAAGAGGATACAAAGGCTCGCATTGATCAGTCAGAGGAAGGAATTGCGATCCAGGTACACGCAGATGTCGAAGGTGGGTGTAGTTTCTCGATGTTGGAGCTGGAGCGGGAGCTTCAAGATTTATTCCTTACCTCGTTAGCGTAGAGGGCACTGAGGATCCTCAGGCACGAATACTGAATCTACCTACCTAGTATATCTTTTTTTTAGATTGCCTTGTACATCCCCAAAATTCTAGAGCGTTACAATTCAAGTCCAGTTCATTGTTATTTCTGACAAAATACATACAAATATATGAACAAAATCCAATGGTCTAGGCACCACTTCCTCATTCGCCAAATGGAAATCCCTATCTTGACTACGCAATTCCCCTCATACTTGCCTGCCTTGAAAACACAAGTGTGCGAACAACCTGGGACAAAGCCTCGAATTGGTAGTCCATTTTCATGATTCCAAGAGAGCTGGTTTGGGTATCGAAACATCCAAGGAAAAAAGCAAAAATATCCGGTGTCCGAGCACCCTCCCATATCTCCATCCCCGAAATCTGTCCGTTGGCATCCTGCTGTATCCCGTTGCTCTACCTATGGGTCATGGTAGTTCGACAACGGGACGCACAGCGGGCAGTTTTTTATCTGTAGTCCCAGCGGGTTGCGCATCATCTTCCTTAACAGCCTTGGATGAGGTCCCAGACGTACTTTCCCCAGAAGGCCCCGCGGCAGCCGCACCATCCCCTGAACTACTTCCAACTGCTCTCGAGGGCGGACTGGTTGTGAAAGCAGGTGTCTTGGCGTCGGGATTGGCAGAAAAGGCAGGTGGGGGAAGAGGCGGGTTTGTGGGGGGATTGCTCTGCAATTCCTTCGCTATTTGATACTCGTCGCCTCCTGCTTCCACTATTGGTGTCTCGGCAGTGGAGCTTCCATTGACACTCCAACTGGACGATTGTACCATTGGCAACCCTTTGCCATCACTAGGGATAATCAGGATCCTAAATCTTCGTTTCTTGGACTTAGTCCCGTCCGCTCTGACTTCCTTAGGATCATCTGGCAAGGCTAACCAGGCCGAGAAGTTTTTCTCCGCAAAGTTCGATTCGTTCCACCGCTTGAGAATTGACCGAATATCACCGTCACCCATCAACTAAACGTGAACAGTTACTAATCAGCATTACTTCCCTAGGAAATGTGGAGATTTGCCGAGTATATTGAAGAAGATCCCCAAAGACAGGCGTCCTAACTCATATACCAATTCTACCAACCAAAAGAGCTCCAATCAAGAAATGTCACTTACTCTCTGCTGGACCTTTTTCTCGATGGCTTTGCGATGATACTTCCGACCCGCAATATATCCAACCCAAGGCGCAAACACAAGCAGGAATGGCGAAGTGAGAGTTCCGGTCGTGATGCCCGTCGTCCATGCTACGTAGTCTTCTCCAAATGTTATTTTGGAAGCGTTCACAATCTCGTTGCTGAATTGAAACCAATCCTCATGGGATACTCTCAACTGCTCTAGTCGATCATCATAAGGAAAACCAGAAGAAAGCGCGTCAGTTTTAGTCTGTATCGAAAATTTACTCCACGACGGAGCTCGTTGAGGTAGCGGGACAGTATATGAGGGCGGGTGAGTGAGACTCAACGGAGACTGTTGAGGCACAGTGTTTCTGAATTATCAAAAAAATTATTAAAGTACGGTACAGTCTCGACAGTTGAAAACGTACTGGCCATTCGAGATCCCCGCGGACGGTCGCGCTCCACTGAACATATCTCCAGGTGCTTCCTCTTGACTTGGACTGCTGGGGACGAAACCCTGTTGCTCAGATGACCGAGCTCCGATTGTCTCCGGGCTAAAAGCCATAGCTTTGTGAATTATGTATGGGCAATACAATTACTGCCCGGCTTATTTGGGTGAGGCCTCGCGTCTTTCGAGAGGAGAGAAGAAAACCTGTGAAAGATGAGACCGCGTTGAATAATTTCTTAGGCTGCGGGGGGCACCAACCAGCTCCAGATGGCTAAGGTAGTACTTGCATGGATCTTATACCCTGCTAGCTCATGTCATCCGTGCTTGCTTACTGTAGCTTGTCTTTATTTAGATGCACGATCTCTCTGCGTCGCCTGCGACGACGAATCAACATGTGAGCCTCCCAAAACGAAGCCCGAAACTGCATAGAAATTTCATACTTTCACCTTTCACTGAAGTCATGGAATTATACAGAATTTCATTATTTTCATTACGGTGTGGAATGAGTGTCAGCTAAGGCGCGACTCTGGTTTGCTCGTTCGTATAATAGCAACAGGTAGGAGCATGCTGTGCCTCACCGCCCCGGAGGATCCCCACTCAAAAGGGAAATTTCTCGAGGTCGTTTCATCACCGGCGTCAGCCCCCAATTATTCTCAGCCTCTTTCAACTCTAGAATCCAGGCCCAAGTGGAAACCCAGTGAGTGGCTGGGTCGAGTATTTAAGGTTGGTTCTGGTGGCCCGCTAGAGGTCTCTCCGTATGCTGTCGTTGTCGATCACTTCAAATTACCCTTTTGGGCGAAAATAAATCTAGCCCTGTTATACGATAAACATAATTTCCGCCCATGTTGGAGAGGTGCATTGAGAGGTGCAGTGCCGCAGGGCTGACGCTTGAACACGCAATCAGGCTCGTCAAAATCCAACAATTTGGAGTCACGACCACGGCTTAGCGGCCATCAACCAATCGTCTGTACTCTGAAGAATAAGCAACGGGAAGATACAGTTAGCGTATACGAATACTTCCCCAAAATGCTTAATCCTGTCATTTTTGCTACATACGAGGCGTTACTGACACCCTTGACACATGCAATGATGCTTGACTTTCCGCGCGGCTTTACATGCCAAGTAGCAGTTATATATGGTTTCAATTCATGTTCAAAGTCTCCTTCTGCGAATGAGTTGCTATATAGCTTCGGTTCAATTCCAAAATACCTTTAGCTTCTCATTCCAATCAACCTATTTCCAGTCCTCTGTCTACTTTCATCATGTCTTCCACAATCGCTTCATCAACAGGCACAAGTACAGGCACAGCAAGTGCTACAGCAACTTGTACCAGCGCAGTTCCCGACAAGAATGGCTATACTCCATATGATGCTTGTGGTGCCATATATCCTTACTATCCATCCTTTGCTGCCGCTATCCTATTCTCGATATTCTTTGGGGCAGCGACGGTAGGGTCCCCAGGTGACCGATGCTTTCTCGCCGTCCATAATCTGACATGCAATAGTTCATGCACATCTTCCAAGCTGCGAAGTTTCACAAGGTAAAGGAGCCTATCTCCTGACAATAAAACAGATTTATATCTGACAGGCATAGAAATGGTGCTGGGTCATCATAATGGGATGCATTTGGGAGACTGCCTCGTTCGTCCTTCGATCGATTTCAACCCGTAAACAGCGAGACACAAATTTCTATACGTATTCATTCCTCCTGGTTCTCCTGGCTCCCATCTGTAAGTTGCTTCGTTCTCCGACTTCTGAAGCGCTTGGCTGACTTTCGTGGTCTTAGTGATCAATGCCTTCGACTACATGCTTCTTGGCCGTATGGTCCATTACTATTTGCCATCGAAGAAAGTTTTCCACGTCCGAGCAACCCAGTTCTCCAAGTACTTCGTGTGCTTCGATATCCTCGCCTTTCTCGTGCAGCTTGGTGGAGGTTCAATACTCTCGAACCAGGACGCAAGCGCCAAGACCTTGCAGCTCGGCATCCATATCTATATGGGTGGTATTGGATTGCAGCAATTCTTCATTGTGCTTTTTACGGCTCTGGCGATTGCGTTCCATCGAGAAATGTTGCAGTTAGACAAGAGCGGGGTAGTCCTGAGACATGGATGGCAGAAGTTGCTGTATGTTCTTTATGCATCGCTCGCTCTCATCACGGTGAGTTCCCATACTACCTCTGATCGAATGACTAGCTGACGAGCCAAGCTTCGAATCATCTACCGTCTCGTCGAATACGCCCCAGGTCTCACAGAGAGCAACCCGATCACCAGTCACGAGGCGTACTTCTACTGCCTTGACGCGCTCCCTATGCTCATTGCCGTCTCACTCATGTGCTTTATCCACCCGGGCCATTCGCTTGTTGGGCCCGAATCCGAATTCCCAAAAGTGAGCCGGAAGCAGAAGAAGGCCGCAAAGGCCGCGGCGAAAGCTGAGAAGCGAGCCAAGAAGGATGGGGTCAAGTTGCTGGGCCCTGAAGGAGGAGATTATGCGCATGAGACGGAGCTGGAAGAGGGGCTGCATACGGGCCCCCAAAGAAGCGGTCAGTATGCGCCAATGCCGGAAGGAGGATACCAGGGATATCAACCCTATGGTGGCAGTGACGTGCACAACACTTATTATACGGGGGGCGTTGCATCTGAGAGAGCTTTGACATGAGAGTAGGGTTGAGATTTTGATACCCGTTTGGATATAGAGGATTTAGATTATGCCGTTGTTAGATTTGGTTTTTATAGATTTAGACAGCAAGGTGTTCGGCTTTATATGGTAATCATAGAATATCTCGGGGTTCTTTGTAAGATATCAGAACTGATAGGCTGCCGGAGAACTTTCGTTCATCGTGCTGACCTTAGTTTAAGTTAATAATGTCTCAACGAGAAAGGAAATTCTGAAAACCCACTGGATAGCTGATGTCTCGTAAAATGTTACGCTGCCTCGAAAGTATCAGGAAACGTGATAAGTTTCACATAACACCATATCTAGAACCTCTCTAGAAAGTGTTGCCATTGTCCGTCGACTTGACGCCGAAATCGAAACAGACTGGTAGAATTCCCTTGTCCCACGTCTGGTACTTTCTCAATATATTGTATTCTGGACCATTCTGAAGGAACCACCGAGCCCGTCATATCAGTTAAATCTTCTAGACCGTCCTCTTCAATCTCAATTACCCTCTCTATTAACTTGATCGCTGTACTGGTATTCCAGATACTTCCATGACTTGTATGATTCGGTGGTGATTTCAACAGAGCTAAGGCCCTTCGTCGGAGGGCGGGGTTCCGACACTTGATGGCGGTCAAATAGATAGTCAAGAAATTTTGTAAAGTCAATGAGAATGCTGGAGAAAGATCGTTCGGAGCTATACCACTGCTGTTGGCTCTAATTTGGGAGTCGGCAATGTTAAGCCCCATTTCAAATAACCGGACAAAAGCATCGTATTTTGTCTCTTCCAAATTAGGAACGCATATTGATGCCCAATTAAGCTGAAGCTGGATAATAGCAATACTCAGTTTCTCCCGCGGGTTCGAAAAAGCAGTTCTCCGTTGGACGAGGAACCTGTTGAACGCACCTTCCCATTCTTGAAGTCCGCTCGTCCCTCCCCCAGAAATAATGTCATCAAGAAGTGATGCTCTGGCCTGAACGAGGGATTCAAATTCGTACACTCTCGGGCAAGAGTCTTCGATCAGAGGGTCCGGCGTTAGGCTTGTTCTTGCAGGGGGCCGGCCCCAAATATGTGAGTATAAATTCAGGTGGTGGAACGGGCCAAGGATATGGTCCTCAATGAACTTATCTCTAGAATCTGGCTTGAGACCTTTCCTGGCAATTTCAGCTCTTCGAGCTTTGAAAATGCGAGTACCAGAATGCAGCTGATTGATGGCCCCTTCAATATTTCCGAGCAGTACTTCCATAAGGATGAACATGAAGCAGCTCACGAGGATCACATCTAGCCGCTTCGTTTGAGTTAGAACTCGTATGGCTTGATTGTAATGGCCCAAAGCAATCCGACGCGTGCCCCAAGAAGCGTCTCTGCTTGTCCGATGGCTGCCTATGAAGTCTTCATGAAGAGCTCCAAGGGCTAGGAGTGAGTGCCACACTCCTGGCTCTGAGTGACACATCTTCAACAGCTGCGAAGTCCAAAATTCCGTATCGAAATGCCCAGCAAGCTGCGGGACACTGACCATCCGGAAGAAGTGGAATAATCTCTTGTCTTGGCTTGACGTTGTAATCAGATCGAGTGAGCGCTCGATGGATGAAGTTGAGCTCTTGAGTCGAGGCAGGAACACCTTGCCACGGGGTTTGGATACATGCGGGGAATTTGTATATAAATATACATCACAGGCCAGCCCGGCTTTCGCACAACGACGGCAAATGGGCTTCGCCTCGTCACACTTGAGATGCCGGGTTCTGGTAAGCAGTCAGCTTCGGATTGGTTCCTTGGGGAGCGATATAAGGCCGCTGGTGGCACATACTTGCACTGCAAGATCCCAGAGTCAGTAAATTATTGCTTCAATAACAAGTATCAAGACGGTTCACGAGTTTCAGTGCCCTCTTTGAAGGAAGGAGCCTTGTAAGGCATCCAAAGGGGCATTGAAACTCGCAAAATACGCGGGCAGGGGACAAAAAGCCTCTGGGAATATGCATGCATACTGTAGGACAACCTGATTTTGATTTGAAGTGGGGTTGTCGTTTGGGGTTTCCCCGTTGGGGGGCGACTTGAAAGTGGCCTAGCATTTCAATCTGCTCTGCCGGGAGGGTGTGGTTCTAGGCTGAAGGATATGGTGTACCCTGCTGCTTGTGGGACCATGGTGACTTAGCACAAAGGAAAGTTCACAATAATATATGCATACCAGTATGGGATTTAAATACTGTGCTGGGAAATAATGTTATTGATACTCCGGAGCTGCTGCTGTACCTAGGTATAAGGTATTAGTGGCGAATAGTGCACAAGCCACCCCAGGACAAGGGCTAGGTATTTTCACTATCACTAGGAGTAGTTCAAGTTCAAGGGATTATTACAGCTTCAAAAATGCAGCGTGAAAGGAAGCTTTTGTTTATACAGGCAATGACCACTTTGACCGGCCCGTGTCTTTATGTTTTTCAGGACTCTCCGTGCCCTTGCCGCAGAGCCCCCCCCTGGGATAGCTTTCACGCGAGGATTTGTGCCAACCCCTGCTGCCTAGATAGTGGAGTGGACTATGATCAGTTCGTTTTTTCAACTCTGACCTCTTGGAAGAAGTGATCGATTCTTATCATCATCTCAAGTTTGGATTTTACTTGTGTAGACGCCCGAAAGTCACAATGTCTGCATCCTGCACCAGTGGAAGTGCGTCTCAAACTGTTTTCTCAACTCCCGAGCTGCTCGAGTTGGTGCTGGAGCAGCTGTCTCTTCCAAGTCTTCTGGTGGATGCCCAACGTGTGAATCGTACATGGCACAAAGCGATAGCCACGTCCCCTTCTCTTCAGCAGAAGCTATTTCTGCACCCATGTGAGACTCGACAGCCTGTGTTGAATTCTCTCCTCCAGCGAGCATTTCCTCCTTGGTTTGATAGTATACCAGCAAATGAATCGAAAACGAGCCTTGCCCGTGGCGAAACTTTCGAGAAATTGCATTGGAATACAGACAAAAAGACCCAGAGCGCATACGCCAGACGAGAGGCGAGCTGGCGGCGTATGCTTCCAGTGCAACGCCCACCCAGCACTCTTCAAATTATCGTGCATACCAGTTCGATGGGTGGCGGTCATACCATGGAGGGAAGTATAAAGTTCGAGAATGGGGTAACAATGGGAGCTCTATATGACTTGGCATATGAGTGGGTAGCAACGCCCATCACGTCTTTTGTAAGTCTTGTTTCAGTGCATCCGTTTAGTCAAGTGTGGGCTTTGGTCTTCACTTCAATCTTCAATCCTGATCTTTCATAACAGCGTATGGAATGGCCGATGTTCCCCAAGGCTCAGCCAGAGTGCCTAAGTACGTGCTCGAAGCAGGTGGACGAGGTTATTATGATTGTGTATCATATAACCCAGTGTTGTCCAGACATGGACCCTGATGTTCCTCCACAGCTTCGAAGTGAAGCATATGAGGAACTAGAGATTCGGTATGAGGAGGAGGTAGGTTCGAGGCACCATGTAGAAGAAGATACTAGCTTGTATGATTGAAAGCCTGCAAAATGAATATAGGTCACAATAAGGTGAGCGCCAATACAACGTTATTTCTCGACCAAAGCCATTTGGGTGCTTCACCGATATCCATGTTGACGGATTTCATGACAATTTGATGTATACAATTCCAGCAGCGATATTCGTTGTGTAAGTGTTTCTGCATGCTTTTGAAAGTTGGACGTGGAGGTTGACCAAGGGAAGCAAGCGGGCCGTTTCTGAAGTTGGTAAGTCGCGTCCACCTCAATATTTACATCTCTAAATACAGAACTCAACACAAAAATGCTTCCCCCAATTGACGACTCAATCTTGCAAGCAAACCCCAAATTCGCAGCTTTACACACACAACTCACGAAGAACATCCTCAACCCCAACGGGTCAACGAAACACCACCCCGCACAGAAAGAACGCGATGCCGTCTCTTCAGTCTGTAGCCCCTCCACTGCACCCCGCTACCACTAATCTAACACAACTGCCAGACCCTCAAAACATGCCAAATCCGCACCTCAAAGTCCGACTTAATAATCACATCCCTCCGTAACCTAGATACCAGCGGCCATTCTTCGAAATCGACTAAACAACAAGGAAACCAACTCCCCACCGCCCTCCTCGAACTGATCCTCCTCATCACCTCCCGCCTCTCTTCCACGCATATTCCACAGCCACAAGTCAAACTCCTAGAGACCACCACACAATGGCAATCCCTTCCAACTCATCTCCCCCAAATCGCCGCCCTCATCTCCGCACACCTGCAAACACAAGCCCTCGCCCTCTCACGCATCCTCTCCCCTAGCACAAACGCTTCTTTTCTACACCGAACAATACCGAAACTGCATCCTAGCATTATCTCCCTCCAATCATCCATCCTCGAGAAGAAAGCAGAACTATATAAAGCGCGTTCAAGCCTGACGACGGAGGTAGTAAAGGTGCTGCAAGCTTATCAGAATGCTACGACTCTTACTATTCAGATATTGGAGACAAGTAAACATGGAAGCTTGTCATTGGAACGACATTATCAGACGAAAATCACTTATCTGGCACAGCTGGTGGAAAGAGTTAGGTTGGAGGCGATGGAGAAGAAAGGGAAGGGTGAGAGGATGGTCTATACGGATGAAGTCAGGGGGGCGTTGGGAGAGTATGTCAGGCATTTGAGAGATGGGAGGGAGAGGTTAAGGGAGCGGAGGAAGGGAGCTGAGAGGGAATTATGGGGGTATGGGGTAGGGAGGGAAGAGGAGGGGGAAGGGACTGGGAAGGAGAAGGTCATGAGGGAGATTGCCAGGGTTGAGGGGGAGTTGATCAGGGAAGTGGGGGAGGTGGGAAGGGACGTTGAGAGGCTGAGGGGACGGAGGTGATGAATGGAGGGGCTCTATGAAGCTCAGGAATAATGACAAAAGATCTATTTAAGCAGGAATATTTGCAATACCCTACGGTCAGCGTCAAGGCCAGCGGGGTGAAGGTATACGGCTAGTTGAAGAGTGGAATTGGTTTTAAGATGATGTTACATTGATTCTACAAACTGGTATCCAGCTACACCTAGATTTCAATTTGTAAAACCTAGTCCTCCTTAGCCCCCTTCTACGGTATTCACTTATGGCTTAACGGCGTGAATAGCAGCTGCTAGTCTCTTGACGTTCCCGGATGTGATACCTGCGACTGATATTCTGCCATCCTTGGTAGCGTACACAGAGTGCTGGAAGTCATTAGCAACATTCACCTACAACCAAACATGAAGTAACTCACCTCCTTAGCCAGCTTGTCCATCTGCTCAGGGGTCAGGCCAGTATAAGCAAACATGCCGATCTGGCTGGTGATATGACTCCAGTCGTGCTTCGAGCCCAAGTTCTCCAACTCCTTCTTCAACAGCGCACGCATGGTGATGATACGGTCAGCCATGCCCTTAACTTCGCCCAACCACTGCTGGTTCAAGGCCTTATCGTTCAGGATCTCGGAGGCAATTCGTGCGCCGTGGACTGGGGGGTTAGAGTAGAGGGGTCTGACGAGGATCTTGATTTGCGAATCCACACGCGTCTTCTCCTCTGCGTCGGCGCACACGATGGAGAAGGCTCCTACACGCTCACCGTAGAGACCCTATATTGTGTCAGTAGCTGGAGTCAAGGAAACAGAGCACAGCGGCTTACCATGTTCTTGGCGAAAGATTGTGCGAGGCAGGGGTTGTGTCCTTGCTCTACGAAGTGTCTGACTGGGAAAGCATCTTTGTCTGTGTCTCCAGATGCGAATCCCTGGTACGCCATATCGAAGAAAGCATAGTGGCCACCAGCCTTCACGGCCTGACTGATCTCCTTCCATTGCTCGATCGTTGGGTCGACCCCCGTTGGATTGTGCGCGCATGCGTGGAGCAAGAAGATGCTCCCCTTTGGTGCGCCCTTGATATCCGCGACCATTCCCTCGAAGTCAAGTCCGATTGTGTCCTTGTTGTAGTATCGGTACTTCTCGACAATCAGACCTGAGTCCTTGAAGACAGCGGCATGGTTGGCCCATGATGGGGTTGGGATATAGATCTTCTTTGCGCCTGGGTAGAATCTCTCCAAGAAAGCACCTCCAATTCGAAGCGCACCAGTTCCGGAGATGGATTGTGTGATGACGAGTCGGTCGAGAGCGCTGGAGCCGGGTCCGTATGCGAGGAGTGCAGCGGCTTTGGTAAACTCAGGGACACCAGTGATACCAGCGTATTCTTTGTTCAAGTGGGCGGACACGACTTTGTCTTCGGCGGTTCGTACGGAGGGGAGGACGTATGGCTTGCCTTGGTCGTCACGGTACGCGCCGACACCTAGAAGAGCTATCAATTGCAACCCAATGCAAGAATCGGAGCCTGTAACATACCCAAATTGATCTTCTCCTTGAACCCATCGGCCTTGAAAGCTTCGGTGATACCTAAATGGTCTCAGCAAAAAGCAATTCCAGATGGGCTCTCCACTTTTGATACATACCCAAGATGGCCTTCGCAGAGTGAAGATTAGATTAGCAACAGAACTGGGGTAATTGATAGCCGGTTTGTTTCGTTTCATGACTTACATCCTACGTGATGGTGATAGTGATAGTCAGCCAAGCATTCTTAAACCATGCAGTTCTGATGCCGATGCCAATGCCAATCTTGACTTACAGGTGGCCCTTGAGGAACGTTCGCCCATGTGGAAGCGTGTCTGACCGCGACGCAGTTTCGTGCAGCAATGCCGCGGGACACGGCCTGTCTGGAGGCTAATCTGACAGAGGGAAGCATCTTGAGGAGAGGTGAGGTGAGGCAAAATGAAGGTATATCAATTAGGATGCCGGAGAGCGTGAGAATTGGAGATTTGATCTTTCAATGATGATGTCTCGCCAGCTGTACTTTTACGGTGCTTTAGTAGTACTTGTACTATCTTCCTTTTTTTCGGGCATCTGGGGAAATTTTCCCGTCATCATTGCTAGGTGTACCTAGTGCATAGCTGTCAGTAGCAATCTCGGACCAACATTCTGCGAGAATTTGCGAGAATACTCCGTAAGGCCAAGGTCAAAGGTCAAAGTCAAGGTCGAAAGGAAGAGCAAAGAAAGACATCTTTATAGCTATCCTCTCAAGTGATGAGTCCACGCTGCCGCAGAAATTGAGTCCCATCGGCCGGCCGGCTAGGCTAACGCAGCCGCTCCTGCCATGCATTGAGGTGCATCTACACAGTACAACTCCTCTTTATCCTGGACCCCTGGATCCCTGGATCGTGTCACCGCGAACTTACGTTATTCGAAGTTATTTCTGGCTTCTGGATACTCGCTGCCGATCATACCACGGCACTCATGGCATCGCGCAAGGCGCTTGTGGTTGGAATCAGTGGTTGTTCGTCCAGCGGGAAGACAACTCTAAGTCGTCTTCTGAGAGATATATTTCCCAACACCTTTGTGCTACATGAAGATGACTTTTATAGGCCAGAGACAGAGTAAGTCCGATGAGTTCAAACCACCTTGCATTTGCCGTTCTTGCCTGGTATCTCAGTTCAGCTTGAAGAGGTTTCATTCATACCCTTTTATGCTCCCCCACTTTCCGCTCCGTCTTCATCAAGCTGGTAGAGCTACAGCTCCAGTTCTTCGAGCTGACCATTCTCAGATTGCCAACAAAAAATGGCCTTTTAGACTGGGACTGCGCAGGAGCACTAGACATTCCCGCCATGGTCAATTCTCTTGAACACATCCATCAAAATGGCACATTTCCGGTCAGCAGCTGGACCCCTCACAATCAACGCTCTCAACTTACAGGTGCACTGACGCTCACACAGCCAACTTTGGATTCCAAGGAAGACCAGAACTCAGTTGGTACATGTCCCGTCCCAGATGCCACCATTGAGGGTCTCAAAGCTCGTGTGAAAACTTGGACCCAAACGGGAAATCCTGGTCATGGGATCTTAAACTCTTCAACCAATCCGTTTTGTCTTTGGATACTCGACGGCTTCCTTCTCTATTCGAGATCAATGGATCCTATCCAGCCTCAGATAGATATCAAATTGTTCTTACGGGTTAGCCATGCAAAAGCAAAAGCTCGTAGGGAAGCCCGATCTGGCTATGTCACTCTCGAGGGGTTTTGGGAAGATCCGCCCGGATACGTGGACCACATCGTGTGGCCAAATTACGTTGAAGATCACAAATGGATGTTCGAAAACGAAGACGTTGAGGGCAAGCTGAAGGAAGATGTTGTGAAAGAGCGGAATATCAATTGCCAGGACGGCGGCGTGGATGTGGATATGACGACGACATTGCAGTGGGCGGTGGACACGCTTATGGAACAGCTCCCACTTCTTGCAAAGGGTTTATGACGGAACAGTTAGTTTCAAGTGAAAAACAACAAGCGAACAATGGCATTCTTGACGCTTTGTCCCACGGTGTTTCTGTTTCATATACACCATATACACCTGAACAGAGGAACAAGCGTCTGGAGGGAACAACACATTGTGTCGCCACAACAAATTATTTGGCATTATTCACAGCACGTCATTCGTTGATCCTTAAGACACATATTCTAAAATCGAGTGGTTCATGGGTTAATAATATTATTGTTATTGGTTCTCGCAATTTTGGGGGAAGGGAATCAAAGAAAGGTACAACTGACCCGACGATTCATTCTTCCCTGCGTGCGTCTCGTCTCACGTCTTCAAGCCCCTTGGCAGTGTACTCGATGGATCTTTGGTTGAGACTTCGCTTCACGTTTGCCCATGCCTCCCTCCTCCGCTTTGCTTACCTCTTCTTGCCAGACAGAATTCTCTTTACTGAGCTCTTGAACGACGCGACTCGAGACGGCTTCTTGGCCTCTGCATCATTTGCCTCGTCTTTTGGAGTCTCCTTTTCTGGAGCCGGGGCCAGATTTCGTAATCCAGTTGATTTCCTGCCGAATAGTCCGGGATACTTTTTTACCGCGTTCGACCGCTTCAGGGTCGATTTTACCTCTGCGGATTCTTCTGGATCGGGTACTTCTGGCGAAGACTCTTCTGGCGCGGGTTCTCTCGACATGTACTGGGCGTACAAGCCTTCGTCCCACCACTTATCGACGGCACCCGGGTTACTACGCTCTTTTGTGGCAAGAGCATGAGTGCACGTTGGGCATAGTCGCCTGACTCCCACTGCGTGCTCCTTGACTGGGACCCGATAAGTGCAATCTTCCGGCTTCTTGTGTCTTTTATTGGTGTTTAGACACGAGTGTTTGGTGTGATGACCGCAGTCGTAAACCTCGACGGCGTCATGGACCTTGTCCTGTGTAGCTGAGATTGAAGTCATTTTCGCGGTTCATAAATTCGTGATACACGGACGATGTATGGAGTGAAAGTTACGTGGGACGAAATGTCCCTTTTATAATTGAAAAGAACAGCATACTGGTAGAAGATGCTGTTGCTTGGATGCTGCTGAGAGGAATGCGCGAGGTTCTTTAAAGAGGAGCATAAGCTGCAGGGGATAATATTGCTTGCTTCGAGTCGGGCACTGTTCTGCGCACAGGCAGATTTTCAGGGTTGGGTTCCCTGGCTCTAGGAACAGACCATCTCATTGTATGTCTATATTTGTCTTCTCAGTCTTTTGTGTTCCACTCTGAAACAAGTACGTCTGTCTCGACCATGATTCAACAACACTGTCTACGTACCAAGACAAGACTGTCTCTGCTTGGCGCCCATTGTTTTCGTCGAGTTGTATTGTTATAACTACCACTGCAAAGGTCCTTCGCTTTTCTTCGGACCTTTCCCCGGGACTCAATCATAATATACACCACCTATGGAACATACATGTTCAACAACAGAATAACCGCCCCTGCTCAGAAGCTACCGACAAACCTACCAATTCGGCACACAAAATGTCGAACACAGCCGCAATCTTCAAACAATGCCGTATGCCAGGCTGTTTCCCCTGTGCGTCGGGAGAAAGCCACGAAGTCGAGCCAGAATCCGAGCAGTGCACCCCAAGCTGCTTTGACTGCGCCTCTGGAAAGAGATGTGGCCTAGGTAATGAAGCCGAGCAAAAATGTACCCACGTTGAGATCGAGCAAGAGGTCAAACCATCAACAGAGGAGTGGAGACTTACAAAGTCAAGGTCGGAAGAATTGGGGGATTCGAAGAAAGGGGAGAGCCCAGATGATGTGCATAAGGCTATCTGGAGGGCTATTTCTACGTTGGTCTGAAAGATGGGTGGTACAGGGGTGGGGGCGTGGGAGTTTGTAAGGCTCTCTAAACTTTGGCTTGCATGGTAGAAAGATATAGACGTTGTTTTTGTAGCCGCTTGCTTAATACTGAAATCACGACGAGAGTGATTTTTGGAGTAGGTAATTGAAGAGCTCGAATTTTAGCACAAAATAACAATAATCAAGGAAATTCCCGTGTGCATCGAATAATTGACATGCCGGGTGCATTCAACGTTTTATGACAGGCTTTCGTATCTTTTGTATACCTACCTAGCTACATACCTAGCTACATACCTACCTATTTACCTACCTATTTACCTTGAGATTCTTAGCCAAATATATACCTGATAGAAAACGAAAGGAACAAGGAAACCTGGAAAGAATGAAAAATCGGTACATGGTACCTACATAGGTAGGTAGGTAGGTAACCCCTTCGAGTTAATCTTTCGCGTATGAACCAAGTAACTATGAGGCTTGAAATGGAAGGTACCTAGGTAGACAACTGGGCGGATTTTCCTACCTAGCTATATATAGCAAGCTTCATGTATCTACCTAGGTATTTAGCTCATAATAGCGAGATTATCCGCAACTTCCTACCCAAATATTATATGTGCGTCCTCATATAAACACTGTGGAGAGTAGAGCATGGACAAATAAAGCCCGAGACGGATTAGGATTGATGTAATAGAAGACTCAACGAATATTAATTTCATTTAATAAATCTTTTCGGGGAGCCGGTAAATCGACACCCCCCACCCCCCCTTCGCTTAGCAACTGATTGATAGCGAACCTCCAACTTGAAATATCATCAAAACCATATATTTAATTGAATAATTCAATTTCTGCCGGTCGTACTTTTTTTAAAAAAAAATACATATAATAATTTCAATTAATTTATATCAATATAAACAAAACCACCTTTACATACTTTTTCGAATCTGAAGGATCCTTTCGTCAGGACTATATTCAAGCCCTATAAAGTTTGCAAATAGTTTCATTTGTTATAGAATCATTTTTTTATATAATAAGTAATTTGTATAGATATATTTATTTTAATATGGCAAGAGCCATATTCAACTATTTTATTAACGGTACAAATAATGATTTTATATGATTTTAAAATATTTTAATGTTATTAGATTTTATTTAATATAAAACAAAAAAATAATAATAAAATAATAATACAACTTTTTTATATATATTAATTTAAATAATTTTATAAACAAATATATTGTATTAAAAATTATTTTTGGCCAATTTTGTTAAATTATTATTAGTAATAATAACTTACGTAATCTTAAATATGGTTTAAATTTAATTAAGAATAGTTTAAAGTATTCTAGAAAATTCTCCGAGGATATTTGAAAAAAATTGAATAAATTTATAAAATAATTTTTATATAATTTTATAAGATTTTATAATATATAATTACAATAATAATTAATTTTAAATAAACCATAAGTTTTATTAATTTATATATATAATATATAGTATAATATATAATACAAAAATTAATAAAAAATTTAAAAATAAAAAATAAAAAATTTAAAAAATTTTTATAATTAGATTTTTTTAAAATAAAATTTATTTATTTAATTAATTAATATTAATATTAATATTAATCTAATAATTTTTATATATAATAATAATAATTTTAATATTATATTAATATTGTTTATAAGAAATTTTATTATAAATATATTAATTTGTTAAATAAATATAAATCTTTATTTAATTCAGATTAACCAATAAAAAATCTAAATTTGTAATTTGTATTTTTGAAATTAAATTAATACGAATATATAAGTATTTCTTAAGGATCTAAGGTGGGCGGGAGTTTTCTATATATATATTCAAATATAATAATTAGGAATAACCCATATAACTCTGGTTATATATTTTAATACTCTTATTCAATCCCAATATTATACGAACCTAAATTTTTCAACAAATTCCTACAAAATATATATTTATATTTGTTAAATTATTATTAGTAATAATAACTTACGTAATCCTAAATATGGTTTAAACCTAATTAGGAATAGCCTAGAACATTCTAGAAGGTTCCCCGAGGTTACCCGAGGGAAACCGAACTAGTTTACAGGGTAGTTTCCATGTAGTTCCACAGGGTTCTACGACGCGTAATCACCGCGGGAACTAGCCCTAAAATAGGCAATGAGCTTCACTAGCTTACGCGTACAATACGTAATACAATACGTAATACAATACGTAATACGGAAGCTAGTAGAAGACTCTAGAATAAGAGCCTAGGGTATAAATACCCTGAGCTTACCCTGTAATTAGGCTTCTTCCGAATCCAAGCTTTGTTTACTTAATCAATTGACGCTAGTCCCGATCCGACAATAATCACGTGCCCACTCCCCACATTTTCACATATAATAGTCGAAATTAATAATTAATTATAATTTTTATTATTTTTCAATCTAAAAATCCGGATTTTATAGGAATTAAAGAGAAAAAAAATATTAATATTATCAAAAAAAATATAAATATAAAAAATCTTATTTATAATAATAATTTTTATAATTTTAATATATATAATAAAATAAATTCCAATATTTAATTTTAATAAAAAAATATTTTTAAAAAATATTTATTAATTTATATTTTTTTTTTAATATGTTAATTTTTTAAAAATTTTTATTATAAATATATATTTTATAAAAATTTATTGAAAAATTTAAATTCATATAATATTAAAATTAAATAAAAATATTAAAATATATAACTAGAATTATATAGGTCATTTTTAATCATTATACTTGAATATATACAAAGGGCTCCCGCCTATCTTAGATCCTAAAATAATATAATCAATTTGATCCTCTATATAATCCTTTCAACATTATATACATAAATTAATAAAGTTTATTATTTATTTAAAACTAATTTTTATTATAATTATATATTATGAAATTCTATAAAATTATATAAAAATTATTTTACAATGTGAAAATTGTGGGGAAAAGGGCACGTGAGGATTGCCGGATCGGTACTAGCGTCAATTGATTAAGTAAACAAAACTTAGATTCAAAAAAAACCTAATTATAAAATAAATTCAAAGTATTTATAATTTTAAAATTTTATTTTAAAATTTTTTATTAATTATTATATTATATATATAAATTAATAAAATTTATTATTTATTTAAAATTAATTTTTATAATAATTATATATTATAAAATCTTATAAAATTATATAAAAATTATTTTATAAATTAATTCGATTTTTTTCGAATAACCTCAGGGAAGTTTCTAGAATATTCTAGGCTATTCCTAATTAGGTTTAAACCATATTTAGGATTATGTAAGTTATTATTACTAATAATAATTTAACATATAAATTAATTCAGTTTTTTTTGGATAACCTCAAGGAATTTTCTAGAATATTCTAAACTATTCCTAATTAGGGTTAAATCATATTTAGGATTATGTAAGTTATTATTACTAATAATAATTTAACATAATATTATAAATTTATTATTATTTGTGAAATACAGTGGCAATGGGTCATGTGATTTGCCCTTCTATTTGTAATCCAACCTGTAGTAGAAGCTAGTAGAAGTTTCTAGAACTATTATAACTAATATAAATAAAGCATTCCTCACCTGCCTATAGATGGTCAAGCGGTTTCTATATTTCATATAATAATAATAAGGTTCTAATAGAGATCTATTAAAGATCTAGGGCCCTAGTGGTAGACCCCTCCCACAGGATAGAATTATATAATCAAGGTCTAGAAGTTTCTGGCCAATTTTCTATTATATATTAAAAAAATATAAAAATAATATATAAAAATATTTTTAATAAAAAAAAAATATAAAAAAAAATTTCAATAAATTATATATATTTTCAAAATCAAAATATTAAATTATTAAATATTTATAGAATTATTATTTAATTATTTAAATAATTTTAATAAATTTAAAAATTTCTATTTTAAAATTAGACATTTCTCCAAATTTGGATTTAAAAAAAATATAAAATATAATAATAATAAATTATATAATTAATTTTTTTATTTGTAATCCAATTTGTAATAGAAGTTAATAGAAACTTCTAGAACTATTATAACTAATATAAATAAAGCACTCCTCATCTGCCTATAGACGGTGAGGCGATTTCTATATTTCACATTATTATTATTAAATAAAAAATTGCATTTTTTTTATTTAAATATATTATTATTATCGATATTCAAATATAAATTAAATTTAAATATTTTTTTTATATTTATAAATAATTAATAGTTCGAGTAAATAATATATTCGTATATTATATATATTATTCGAAAAAAGAAATTAATTATTTAAATAATAAATTTAATTTAAATAATTAATTTATATTTATCGAATTTTAAATAAATAAATAATTCAAAAATTAATTTATTCAATTTTATATTAAAAAAATAAAAATTATTAATAAATTTATCGAAATTTATTATTTTATAAAAAATAAATTATTATTTATTTATAT
>Ga0247778_1000187_pt1 | contig 107980 bp, 104 predicted proteins | sample UWRJL049202B5_FD_179939 | JGI IMG/M metagenome (GOLD analysis project Ga0247778, IMG submission 179939) | Plant litter microbial communities from Arlington Agricultural Research Station in Wisconsin, United States - UWRJ-L049-202B-5 | ecosystem: Environmental > Terrestrial > Plant litter >... | reverse complement strand
TCGTAACCAACACCGCCCCAGCCCGCGTCCCCGGTCCCGAGCCCCTGACCGGCACCCACGTGACACTCGAGCTCCTCAACCCCTCCCACTTCGCCTCCCTCTGGGAAAACATAGGCGCTCCCCAGCACGCAGACCTCTGGACATGGTGGCCGGACTCCGCACCTCCCACTCAATCAGCATTCAACGACTACATGTCCGATTTCCTCAAGCAAATGCCCGGCGACCTCTTCATCTACGCCGTGCTCCCCCTCTCCGGCCCACAAGCCAACAAAGCATGTGGTCTCGGCATCGTACTCTCTGAATCCCGCACCACGCACCGCGTAGCTGAACTCGGAGCTTTCTTTGGCCCTGCTTTGCAGCACTCGAGAGCTGGCACGGAAGCTATATACTTGCTGGCTAATATGATGTTTGAGCTGAATCATAGGAGACTGGGGTGGAAAACTAATAGTTTGAATGTGGCGAGTCGCAAGGCGGCGGAACGGTATGGGTTTGTGTATGAGGGGACCCTGAGACAGATGCAGGTTGATAAGGGGAGGAGTCGCGATTCGGTTTGGTATGGCATTGTGGATGGGGAGTGGGGGGTAAGGAGGAGGGCGTTTGAGATGTGGCTTGAGAGTGGGAATTTTGATGGGGAGGGGAGGCAGAGGAGGGGGTTGGGGGAGATTAGGGAGGGGTTGATGGGGGAGGGGGAGGAGGGGGTGAGTGTTTAGGTTGATGCGGGGGAAGTGAGGATGGAGATTTAGTGAATGGATGAGTAAATTAGTCCTCAATTAAAAAGTCTACATAAATGTTCGTGAAATGTTCCTTATTTTTGGTTGGTTTCTCACCCATCTTATATGAGCATACCTGCCCATATAATAGCCCTTGCTTCTGCAGAATATTCAAATTCATCCATCTTTGCGTACTAAATTCCAGATCAGGTCTACTCTACCACTTTTGGGCTTCTTTGACGGCTTACATTTGACAAGATATGAGCCTGGCCAATACCCATATTATCTCCAATCCACACCAAACAATCCCTCAAGTAAGCCTTCATCTTCATGTCAACTATTGGCAGTGTCAACAGGAGAAATAGACCGTGTATCATGAGCAAGCCACCGATTGCTCGACCAGGCACGAGGGGTGATTTAGCTTGAGAATTTTTGATGAACTCGTGCAGATCCGCGGAAAGAAGGTAGGGTATTGAGGAAACGATGCTCTGTGTTAGGTCTGCGACGTATTCTTGTGCCATGGTGTCAATTTCTGGAACGCCTGTGAGACGACCTATCTGGTGATCACACCGGATTATGATGTTCATTGCCAGCAATGCAATCTTGCGATAGCTGTTCAATGTTGATGCAATGTAGGCTGTATAATGTTAGAGTGTAATAAATATTAGTGTTTTAACTTACGATCATAGTAGGAGTAAATCTTCCCCAGCCAGTAGCCAACAGCTGGTCTTTGATACCCGGATTAGAACAAGATGGGTTATAGCGGGGTTGACATTGTACTCACGTCATTCCATCACTTTGGGGCGGAATAACTCCCACTGCTTTGAGTGCCCATTCTTCAGGGATTCTTTCAGCCCATGCATTGTAAGCATCCCTAGCATGTTCAGCCTCCAACTTGAGACTGCGAAGTTGATCCAGAGTTGCCTCGCTCCCGCCTCCCAACAATACTTCGGCTCTCTTTATCAGAGGCTCCATCTCGGTATGCATCACATCTATAGTCGAATTGTAGATTGATTGTTTGAGGATCGGCGTACAGAGTACACTAAACGGCTGAGAAACCTTGCTGACAGGAAAGGATTCCGAGTCCATCACTTCGAGTTCTTCGAGTGGCATGGGACTTGCAAGTTGAAAAAGCTTGCCGCCGCATGTTAGGTTGAAAGGCGAGTATTTACTGACGATGATAGCAGATAATCCTCGTGCGTGACCCACGTAAGCATTAGGATTGTCCAATGTGCTGCTGAGAAGCTTTGATCATTAGCTGCTGCTCTCTGCTTGCTGACTGGCGCGACCTACTTCGTACAATCCCAGTAATGTAGCTGTCATGAGCGATTCAATCGTTGTGAAAACTGCTTCATTCGATATGCTAAAGCGAAACGATCTTAGGAGGGTGTAATAGGCACCTACAGCCCGTTTGATGTAAGTGCAATTCTTAAGTTTTCTTCCCAGGTTGTTCAACGCAACGATTGTGCAGGCTTTTTCTAGCTCAGAGTCTTGTCCAGCGTTCGCTATCATATTTTGGAGGCTATGGAGATATCCTCTAGAAAGATCTCTATTTGCTGAAACTATGCAAAAATCTTCGAAAAACTCTCGACGGGCATCGCGCTCAATGGAAAGCCAATCCGGAGGATCAGGATGAAAAGTATCTGATATCTGATTCATCAACTTGACGGTCTGTTGATGAAAGACATTCGATTCGGGATTCTTAGTATAGATGACGAATTTCCGGTCTTTTCCCTCCTCGTACCCTGGACATTGACGATGAGCTCGGCCACATCGGAGGCATGACTGTCCGAAAAGTCGAGCGCCAGTTAGTACCACAATATAGAACGGAGATATAGGTTGAAGAGAGCGCCAATTAATTTGCCTAGCTCTATTGCGAATACTTACAGGCCGTGTCTCGTCACACTAACACATGATTAGCATGAAGAAGGTGGATCTTCCGGCCCTGCGGATGATTGCCACGTACCTTTTTGTGTCGTTTCTTGCATGCAAAGCATGCTCCGGAGGCTCCATTATTCACCATTTCGGCTTGGGTAACTGTGTTCGTACGTTGAGCTGAGAAAGCAAAAGAAATGTGGAAAGAAGGGCGGGGAGAAGAATATCTCTGAAAGCAGTTAGTGTTTGCGCTCGCTAGTGGCACCCCTTATTCGCCGAAGCACCAAAAAGCGGCGATGATACTGGCCGAGTGTCCAATACTTCCCGCCTAATGCTTGCAGTACCGAGTGCCGCTTTTTGAACACGAAAATCTAAACCATAACAAGTTAGGCTTTGCGCGAGTTGCCTAACTCAATTAAGCATCTTGAGTAACAACCATTGCGGTGTAAAACATTTCCAGCAAATGGATTCCAAAAATGACGCATAACCAGCTAGAAGGATTGAGAACCCCACGTAATCCCTAACTCCGGCAGCGAAGTCCAGCTGGCTTAATTTCAGACATGGAAAAGTCGGGTATATATAGGGAAGCAATCCCGTGTGGGCATTTGAAATTCCAGATAAAGTGTTCTTTCTTCTTCTGTTCAGCAGACTTTCGTTTCACACCTTCCTCTCATCGAAACTTTGAATTTATCTCATCATCCTATTATACAGCACTATTCTTAGTCACCCAGTTCGCAATGTCTGCATCAACTTCCTCAAAGATCGTTCTGGTTACCGGTGCCAATCAAGGTCTTGGATTCGAAATAGCAAAGTCTCTTTCATCAAAGCCAGACTATTATGTTTTGTTGGGGAGTCGTGATGCTCAACGTGGTATTGATGCCGCCAAAAAACTCCAGGAACAAGGCCTGGACGTTGAACCTATCACTATTGAGTATGTCAAACTACATTACATTTTACATGGCTCCATAATATAGCATCAACAGGTGCTTGCAGATTTGGCATCATCCTAGTGCAGAGAAGATTTTCTACAGCCGCAGATTAGCGCTGCACGCTCTGTGCTCCGTCAAAGTCTTCCCCCTTTTTGTCATTTTCATCTTCTTAGTACAACCCGCGAGACTCTCTATTACATAGATTTTCGTGGAAGGCTCCAATTTTACGCATCTTTGATATTTCAGTAATACTAACTCTCAAAATCTAGCGTCACTTCCGATGAGTCGATTGCCGCAGCTGCTGAACAAGTCACTTCCAAATTTGGCCGCCTAGATGTCTTGATCAACAACGCTGGATTGTGCGTCGACGAAGAAGAAGCTACTGGCCCCGCACGGCGCAAGCATTTCCAAGACACGTTCGCTGTCAATACCTTTGGTGCTGCACTCACAACCGAAGCCTTCATACCCCTCCTGAGCAAGTCCTCTGCGCCTCGCGTCGTCTTCTTGTCCTCCATCATGGGCTCACTTACGGAAAGACCGGGAAGCCCACTTCTTATTCCTATTTACCGGAGCAGCAAGGCAGCGCTCAATATGTTGATGCTGCATTATGCTTCACAGTACAAGGATGCGGGATGGAAGGTCAATTCTTGTTGTCCTGGATATTGTGCTACGAGGATGAACAAATTTTCAGGGTTCCTCTCAGCAGAAGATGGGGCAAAGAGGGCTGTTGAATTGGCTACTTTGGGGGAAGACGGTGAGACTGGGACTTTTTCGAACATGGAGGGTGTGATTGGTTGGTAGACGGAGGGGAACAGATCAGGGGGTCAGACTGCGAATCGGAAACGGAGAATTTCTGAATACACATATTCTGCATTTGATAGGATTTTGTGGAGCTTTAAACCATTCAACCTCATAGTCTTTAGTATACATTATTTTCTACTTGATTGTCGTCTCTGTACCAGCGGCGTCTCAATCTTTCGAAACAATCACGTCAAAGTAGTTGCCGTGAACCCACCTGACTAGAACTACCCATTCTCTCAGAACATGAGAGATTATTAGAGATTAAATATCTTGCACGTTTGCTTCAATCCAATCAACTGAAGCTAGTTTACATGCTTCACCAGCTTCCTCCAAATGTCTCTCTCCTAAGGCTCAAGCGAGCGAATCACAAGCAGACCCCGCAGTTTAACCCCACATCAGCTATCTCGAGAGAACCAAACGAGTCAAAGTAATCAAGGCCTCGCAACTTCTTCGGTCTGACAGCTGGCTCTAGCATCGTCAGCGTCCAGACTAGCATTTCCTTTCTCGTTCCCTTAACGATTATCAGCAAGCTATGGAAGGAGCCACAATTCCGCCCCCAATCAGTGCAGACACATTCTGCGAGAAATTCTTTGATTACATAGTTATCGGTGGGGGAACAGCAGGACTGGTAGTAGCAAATAGATTGTCGGAGAACCCAAAAATCAACGTCGGTGTTATAGAAGCAGGCCCAGCGGCTTTTGACGAACCTTTGATTAACATCCCTGGACGCTTGGGTGAAAGTTTGGGCTCAAAGTACGACTGGAAATTCGAAACTACTCCGCAGCCAGGCATCAACGGCCGCAGATTACCATGGCCGCGAGGAAAATTACTGGGAGGAACAAGTGCATTGAACTTCATGACTTGGAATCGCGGATGCAGAGAAGACTACGATGCGTGGGAGACTCTGGGAAATGAAGGGTGGGGGTGGGACAGTCTTTTGTTCGTCCCGAGTTTATCTTTGCAACCACAACGATTCTAATGTCGAATAGACCATTTTTCAAAAAAAGCGAGCGCCTGAGTGAGTCTACTCCAGAGCACCAAACAGCACATGGATCCTATTTTAATCTTGAGAGCCATGGGACCGATGGACCAATTCATTCTGTGTACTCAAAAGAGTATTCAGCGACTCATCAGCACTGGCACGCAACTCTCCAAAACCTTGGTATTGAGACTAATAGAAATCATTTTGCTGGTTCCAATGTCGGAGCGTGGACTTCACTCACGTCTGTTGACCCTGAGGATAGATCAAGGAGTTACTCCGCAACTGGATACTACAAGCCTGTCTCTTCTAGGAAAAATCTCACCGTGCTGACTCAAGCCCTTGTGCAAGAAATCACGCTTGAAAAGATCCACGGAGATTTTGTAGCAACAGGTGCAATCTTCTCGTATAACGAATCTCAATATCATGTCCGAGCTAGTAAAGAGGTTATTGTGTGTGCTGGAAGCGTTCAGTCTCCCCAACTTCTCGAGATTTCTGGTATTGGAAATCCAGATATCCTTCAAGCCGCAGGCATCTCCGTCAGAGTTCCCAACAAGAATGTCGGAGAAAATCTCCAAGAACACATGAGTAAGTGATCGCTTGTTGTGATATTCAGAACATCTCAGATACGGTGTGAAAGGCTAATTGAACCGAAGTGACGGCCGCAATCTACGAGATATCTCCAGATATTGAGACACCTGATGATTTTCGTGCATCCGCTACTCTTCTTGCTTCCGCTATGGAGTCGTACACAAAGACCGCCTCTGGAATTCTGACTACATTGCCATGTAGTGTATCTTATCTTCCCCTGTGCTCAATCATGAGTCCCTCTACCATGGACCGTCTGAGTTCTCTTATTCCTCAACCTTCTGATGGCGCCACTCCATACGCCAATTTACGACATCGTCTTCTTACCAAACAGTTTGAACGCGGTTCTCGTTTAGGGCAAATCGAATACAACTTCGACACCAGCAACTACTCTCCTTTCTTTGTCTCTGAACCAGGAAAGAAATACGCGACGATGTGGCAAATGCTTCAATATCCTTTTTCAGTTGGCTCTATTCATATTCCACCGCGGGTCAACTCGGAAAGCAGGACCACGGTGAACGATAAGCCTGTGATTAATCCAAAATACTACCAAGGCCAAGGCGGGGAGGTTGACTTTCAAATCATGGTCGCAGCCCAAAATTTTGGACACAAGATTACGAGAACGTCACCTCTATCTTCAGTCATCGTCAAGCAAGTATTTCCTCCTCTACCAGAGAATGAACAAGTTGAAAAAGAAGATCTCTCAGATTATGTGAGGAATCACACCATTACGGACTGGCATCCCGTTGGCACTTGCTCCATGGGTCCACCTCCCGACGGAAACGGCCCTGGAGGTGTAGTTGATACCAGACTTCGAGTCCATGGCGTCAAGTCGTTGCGTGTCATTGATGCTAGTATCATGCCTTTACATGTCAGCGCTCATATTCAGGCGACTGTCTATGCCATTGCGGAGAAGGGGGCCAGTATGATTCTGGAAGATCTTGACAATAAGATATGAATTTGAGATTATTCACCTTTGCAGAGTTGCGTAGAAAAAGCTCGAAATTAGAACTTGAAGAACCGACACAAACTTCGGTATCGCTTCGATCGTTTTATTTTATGAAATCATACAAGGACCCATAAGGTCGTGGCGGGGCTGCGCAATAACCATTCCAAAACACGGTTAAATTGCCTCATTTTCAGAGAACCAAAAAACTCCGGGATCAGAACCAAGTTCAACCAAGAGAAATGCAGAGGGAAAAGGCTGGACCCATAGAATTCCATTTTCGAGTGTGTGTAGGACAAGCTATCGCTTCAAAATGAAGTGAAGGAATTTCAGGCACAAAACAAAGATTATGTTGTGAAAAGCCGAAGAACATTGAGCTGTACTTGACTTGACACAAAGAAACAGTGCAAGTAGAAAATAGCTAACAAAGAGCTCGCTAGTCGAACAAGTACTCAACAGCACGGATGCTATAGAACAGGAAATCTTCTCAAGAACAATGCGACCGAAACCTACAGCTCTTTTATTGACAGAAAGTTATTGCAGCAAGGGCATTAATAGTCGCATTATGTGGTCTCTTTCCGAATTCCATCAACATCTAACTTACATACACAATACCACAATACCCCAGCCATCAATCCCATCACAATCCGAATATCCCAACTCAACAACTACAAATCAAAACCCATGAGCCAGCTCAACTCTCATGGGACTATTTCATGGCCCTATTACGAAGAGTGGCCTATTACCATCTGTGCTTTTAGCAATCCATATGGCGGCGAGAATACCCTCGTAACCAGCATCACGGAGCTCCCCGACAACTACGTTCTGGAATTACTTCTCGACGACATGATGGAGAGATTCTCCTGTAAAGGTCGTGTTGTATATGACTGTACAGAAGACGATATTGAGCTGTTTGGCGATTTTCGCGAATGGGCGCGGGAGTTTCTTATGGTGGAGGTAGGCCACGATGAGGAGGATATTGAGGTCAATGCCTACGTAGTCTGAATAAGAAAATGCAGGTAAGTAGGCGACGTTGAGAGGTTTGGAGTTTGATTCGTTTTTTTAAATAGAAGAGAAACTTAAGAGACTAGGGAATAGTAAATATTCTACATGAAACGTTCTTGTCCAAGTTATTTGTTGATTTTTCTGCTGTTGCACAGCTTTTTTAGCCCATAGTCCCATATCAGAGACCCTCTTTAACCAAATGAAAGTTAAATATCCCTAGGTATAATAGCGGGTCTATTAAACCGAACTTCTGACTGGAGATGTGCATATGACTATGCACAAAAGACTTGATCTTTACGTTTCGAGAGTCGCAACCCACTACTAGTCTATTAACTGATCCGATGCACGGGATAGTGGGTGAGTAATCCACTTGGACAAAGTAAAAGCTGTCATTGGTATTGTAGTCATAAGGTCATCACGCCGCTAAGTTATCATATTGTAGCCCGAGGAAGCAAACCAATTTCATTTCGACTTTCTCAGCCCTCAGCGTCTTGGAGAGTCGCAGAATTGCTATTCATCATCAATGGATATTCCTACATCTCCCGAAAGCGCTATTCTCGAAGATCCCCTCCTTCGCGATGTCGTCGCTCGAATGATCTAGACTTGTTTCGGCTCCTTGGCTATAGCTGCTGACACTGGCAGAAACCAGAAAAGTTCAAAGGTGTTTTTCCGTCGAAGGGATATATAATTCCAGAGTTCTTCCCAGCTTTGAGTTCTTTGCTTTTAAATTTTTTCAATATATGATAGTATCCATACGCTGTAGCTTTGGCGGCGTTCGTCACAATAATAGTCTCTACTCAAATTTGAATCAATCTATTCCCGAATATAATCGTCCTCTATGGTTTCTTTATCCATTTATTAGAAATAAAGTTAAATCTCCTTATCCTTATTAATTACCGTTTTCCCCTTAAATTCTATTTTTGTCACACGGTATCTGTTTGAATTTTCTGCTTATTTAATGATGCAAGTGAAGTAGAGATAGGAGAGTCGCAGCCAGGTTGATTTTCTCTTCTTCAAATTCGACTTAACATGAACCCTCTTAAACAAGGGGCCACCAGTGGGCCTAGGATAGTCGTCAAGTAACCAAATCCAGCCAAATGGATACTAAAATGAATTTATCACACAAGAATGAAAGTCTCCTGACAAAACTGTGTCCCTCCTATAAAGGTCTCCCCGTGCATCAGTCCGAAGTTATACGAGTCGCTAATCAGTTTATACTCTGAGACAGAGCCGGGAAACTGACGTAAAATGAACGGAGTGAAACTATTATAGAAGACAGCAACCTGGTCTCCAGGCTGTATGCACTTGGATCCGATGCCGATTCGACCGTTCGTTGTGCGGAAGAAGTGTCCGTCCTCGCCGCCGCGAAAAAAAGTCGAATCTGGATTGAGAAGTCGTGGCTCCGAGCTTTAAGCTCGGGAGTGAGGGGCTTTGCCATAGCAACAGCCTCAAGGAACAATTTGAGCAAGTTATATTCATTTTTAGAGGGTTTGATGTCGTCATTACATATGGCAGAGATCATAGTCGTCCAGTGAGCCTCCGGAACGGTGCCATCTGATTCATCTGGAAAGAGTGCTCGAGAAGCATCTAGACACTCTTCCTCCCATTTCAGAATCTTTTGACATTTTTCTGCTTTTGTGTTGTATTCCTCGCCTATATGTGGGATAATATGTGACACCTCGTCGATACGGATGCCGTCAACATATAATTTCTGTCCAATCATGGTGCCGGAACTTTTATGTCGACTTTTGTCCATACCAGTACGGAATCTTGGCCAAATTACCCCAATACACCAATGTGAGCCCAATCGTCCAAAATGTGGTATCCACGAGGGCAACCCTATGATCTCCTCGTACCTGGCCGAGCTTGCTAGGTTCAGTATAAATAGGTCTTCACCCTGTTCCAAGTACCATTGAGCAATCTCTATAGACACTTCAATAAGTGACTTTGAGTAATTTATAACCAGAGTTCCTGATAAAGAGGGATCGATTAGGCCTATTAATCCGTAGATCTTGTCCAAAGGATTGTTTGATGACCAGGGCCGCGTGAAATATAGCATTCGAAGAGTATCTAGAGGGTTTTGGAACCTTGAACCAGAATTCCTGAATTTGTATATACGCACCGTTTTCAAGAATCCGACCCAGCAACCCTGGGATTTAGCCCCGTCATAGAGTTGTTGGAGAGAGGTAAGATGGTTGAGCAAAGGATTGGCCAAAGGTACTATATCATCAAAAGCCAAAACCTTGCTATCAAAGAGCAAAATGATATTAGGAGGAAGAATTGCTTCTTTGAAGGTCTAAATCCGCTTGAACCAGGGACGGGAAAAGATATTCTTGAAACCTATCCATAGAGGAGAGTCCAGAGTCTCTGGGGATAACATCCCAATTCCTTCCATGTCCCAAACCTGTGAAGCATCGTGAAGGTCCAGATTTTGTCTTATTCTTGGTATAGTATCAATAGCCATCGCAGCTTCTGGCGTGCACTCCCCGAGCCAGACAAGACATTCGCGACAAGAAGTGTAGATCTCCTGCATGAGAGGTATCTGGACTGCTTTCTCTTTATCGTCTTCTTGATTAATACACAGTCCATCGACCCAGATATATTGAGTTTTTGCAGCCTTAGCCAGATGAGGCAGTGCGATGCGGAGATTGTTGATCACTTTAAGAATATACCCATCGATAAGGATGGGCTGATCACGCGATTCACCGTTCCACGTATATGATACTGCAGTGTAGGCAGGAGCGGATTCGAACCCGGTATGGTTAATGTGCAGCTCTTCGGAGTCTTTGGTGATGTGGAGAAGACGGATATGTTGGTGAAATAAAGGCTGGTAGATATACTCCTGCAGGGAGCTGGTGCCTGGAGGCTCATCTCTAGCCTTGCGCTGGTCGGAATCAGAAGAAGACATCGTAAGGATAAATAGATATTTCGAGTTGCTAGGGCTGGGTGAGCAGAGGTGAGGTGGTGGAGGTTACGCGTGGACGAGGATGGTTGAGCACGAGGTGTCATAAAACGAGGAGGGTGAGCAAAGCGGCGAGGGGTCACGTGTGTCCTGGCTCGGCGAGCACGCAGAATGAACAACACTTGGTATGACGATATATTGGAAATTTTGTTTATTGGGAAGATCAATGTAAGTGGTATAACCACCAGCGTTCGGCGCTCATCACCATGCGTGCCCTTCCATGTATGCTATGAGAACGTTGTACTTGTATGCATCTATAACCCCAGTATAGGTATACATTTCGATAAGAGCCTCTGTCGACACGTCTTGTCTAGTCGCATTGTGCCCGAAACCGCCAGGCAGGTTGGCCTGGAAGGTATGGGTGATATTGGTGAGAGAGCGCAGTAAAATCGACTGTTCAGGGCCATCCCCAGAGAAAACTCCTAGAATTCGATAGTCATCCGCAGTAATGCAGCCCCAGACTGGATACTCATATGCTAGTTTACGTCGACGATCTTGACCACTATTATTGTATCGAAGCGCCGTCGCAATGTCCTCCGACTTATAAAGGTGATGTATATCCTTAGCCCACACGGCAATAATCACGACATCCTATTCCCCTCGCCTTAGTAATATCGACGCCGTTTGAGAGCTTGACCCCAGCTATCGAAGAAAGAGAGGAACGCGGTATTTGAATTTCGATTCCAGGGTAGGTGGTTATCACAAGCTTTCCAAGTTGGCGGAATTCCGAAGTCCCTGGACACCATGTTGTAATTGCGAAAACTCGAGTTATTAGAGTGTTCGACGCGGAAGAGAATCTGTGGCTACTGGCTATCAGGTAATGGAGAGGGTTAAAGGTTGTTCATATTAACTGCGATGGCCGGGGGTCAGGGTTTGAATTAACGCAGCAAAGGATCTAGTGTTCACTCGCAGTTCAGCCTCACATTAGCCACACTTCTGAACAGCCACACGCACCATCACGCTTTTGCAAATGATTAACTTACATTGAAATGACCACGTAAATATTACGGGACGTGCGGAGTCGTTTCACTCTAACCCAAAATCGTCAGTCGCTTCGACTCGAGGTATTGATCCGCTTGGCAACCTTACCAAATTTACACGTCACAGCAGCCACAAGGTTGATGACGATTCCCTGCATAATAGTTAGGCTTTAGAACTTGGGTAAGACTCCTTTGTAAGTATTGGAGATGGTATAAATTTAATAGTAGAACTATGGTGGAGGAAGTCTTTTACATTATAAAAGGAGACTTTATGCAAATCAGGCGCGAGGGCGATAATACAAACGTGATTTTCTAGTAGGAAGAGCTCATGGTGTCTGGGAGTAGGTGTGGAATATAATTTATAAGAAAATATAAGAGATATTGAGATGCGTACAGATTTTAAGGTACTTGAAGTCAAAGTACCTATCATTTTTTCTGGCACGTAGGGTTTTCCGCTACGCAGAGATGGACGTTAGGCGGCATTGGGAGGTTAGGAGTTTTGATTTGCTTTTCATGAAAGAGAAACTTGAGAGATAAGAAAATTGTAAGTCTTTTTCAAGTTATGAAACGTTCCTGTCGAATCTGATCTAAGTGACTTCTCAATTTTTCTGCTATCAAACTGCGTTTTTAGCCATAGTCCAATATCAGAGACCCTCTTAGTTAAGTCAAAGTAAAATGTTATCAAGTATGTTCGCGAGTCTAATCAACCGCACTTCTGACTGGAGAGGTACATAAGATTGTATACAAAATAACTTGACATTTTCCTTTCTAGACTCGTGAGCCGCCATTAAGTACTAGTCTACTAACGAATCCGAAGCAGGAGATCATGGGTGAGCACGTAGATTAGACAAATAGTTAATCATAGCTAGTTGCCCGGAAAGTAACACCAATCTCTTTGGGGTCAAATTAGGGTAAAAGGTGCTTCTAGGATAGGAAGTAGACAAAACAACATGCATTGTTAAAGTTCTTCTGCTGTCAACTTCATAGTTTACTGCCAGTTTGCCAGAGCAACATATCTCGCGGAGGACCTGAAATTATATTTTCATAAAGTTCACAAAATTCCCAGAAATCTTCACAATTAACCCCACTAAAGTCCACACCGAAAATATCCTACGCTTCTTAAGTGGATTAGCAAGTTAAACTTGTCAGACATATCTCAGGCATCTATAATCTTTCAGATCTTAATCTCCGCTGTGCTATACTGGAAATAAGTATGTCCTCTGCTTGGTAATGCAAATATGATTCTGGAGGATCTTTTATAAAACATGAAACGAGGTTGCTCAGATCTCTATATTTGCGTAAGAGACGCCTTGAATACAGTGTTTGAAGGGTCGGGGGTATCTGCGGTTCCACTCGGATCCTTTGGTTTGGTGATACTAGATAAAGTCATGAAGAGGGCTGGAGGCGTCACCTGCCACTTCGATTTATCATTGGCCACAATAGGTCTGACAGTGGCACTGCTGGTGGTATTTCGAATACGGCCAATAGGACGAGCCCGCACAAACCTTGATTGTGACTAAGTTGAATCACTGTGAGTGGTGCACGCCCATGCGGCATTTAGCCGGAAGATTGCGCAACCCGCACCCCTCAATTTTTATCCAGATTGTTTCAAAATACGAACTCGACTTATGCGAGAAGGTTTATATTTCCTGAACATTTACTTCAGATTATACTGGCCCAGCCTTTGGATAATTATATGCAGGATCGCTAAAATCGCTAGTACCCTTTCGCACCAGCAAACTTGCCAGTGACGAGGTCGAACGATCTGATCGAGGCTCACGTGTGAGTGGAGTTATCCTTATCAAAGCTCCAAGAACTGGACACCATGGAGAAATCAATTCATGATGCGTCGAATATCACCGATTACGACATAGAAAAAGGTCCCATCGTCAAAGAAGACCCCGCTACCCCGCCATCAAACATTTCACAACAGCACCTGCCGATCAACGTCCCAATTCCCAATTCCTTCATAAAATGGAACAACAGGATCGAATCCCTGGCTGGGCTGGAAGCTCGCGGAATTACTAGGGTTTTGCCATCTGAGCGCCACGAGAGGAGCCTGATGACAGACTTTCAGATGGCGTTCCTCTGGTTCAGCGCGAACATCACTGCCAATAATTTAGCTGTGGGGTTTCTGGGTCCGCTACTTTTTGAATTAGGATTTGTAGACTCCGCACTCTGTGCAGTGTTTGGTTCTTTAGTGGGGTGTATTATGACGGCTTATATGAGTATTTGGGGCGCCCAAAGTGGGAACCGAACGATGGTACGCGATCACTTCTAATCTTCAGGAGCCCCCGCTTTGAAAACACCTCAAGTATGCATAGAACTCACCAAATTGACAAAATAGGTGGTTGCGAGATTCTTCATGGGCTATTGGCCTTCTAAAATATGCTGCGTCCTCAACATAGTCCTTATGGTCGGCTACGGTTTAATCGACTGTATAATCGGGGGCCAAATACTCTCAGCAGTGTCAGGAGGCAACTTAACCATAGTTGTCGGCATCGTCATCGTTGCACTTATTAGCTGGGTCGTCGCTGTTTTCGGCATGTCGATTTTCCATGCTTACGAAAGGTATGTTTCGTTGATCATCCTTCTCCATTCGCCCCGCTTCCGCTCAGCCTCACGATCTTGAAACACAAACTAAGAAGTGACTATTATTAGATGGGCGTGGATTCCCCAGTTGCTTGTGCTATTCATATTGTTTGGATCCGCCGGTGGTAAATTCAACTCGAATTTGCCTTCGACTGGATCTAGTACTACAATAGCTGCAAATCGACTCTCGTTCTTCTCCTTGTCACTCTCTGTCCCGGTTTCTTGGGCGGGTGCTGCCTCCGACTTCTACGTGTATTATCCAGAGCGGACATCCAAATGGAGGGTCTTTCTCATGACGCTCGCCGGCCTCACATTGTCCTTCACTATTGTAAATTTGATGGGTGTAGGTCTTGCATCTGGTGTTGCTTCTGAACCAAGTTGGGAAGCCGCCTACACAATATCCTCTGGTGCATTGATTTTGGCTGGATATGAAAGCTTGGGAGGGTTTGGGAAGTTCTGTGGTGTTGTCATTGCTCTGGGCGTCATTGCTAACAATATTCCGGGAACTTACTCTGCAGCATTGAGTTTCCAAATGCTAGGTCGATACGCGAAGCTCATCCCAAGGTATCTGTGGACCTGTGTTGTTGTGGCTATCTATTTCGTTTGCGCTCTTGCCGGACGAGACCATCTCTTTACTATCTTCCAGAATTTCTTGGCTTTGATGGGATATTGGGTGACCATCTTCATCTCGATTGTTGTTGAAGAACACTTGATATTTAAATGGAAATCGGGTTTCGATTGGAGTGCTTGGGAAGATCAGGCAAGATTGCCGAGGGGGTTTGCCGCACTTGCAGCTTTTTTGAGTGGCTGGGCTGGCTGTGTGATCAGTATGTATCAGGTGTACTTTGTTGGTCCTGTCGCTCAATTGATCGGGGAAGATGGTGGGGACTTGGGGATATGGGTCGGCTGCGGCTTCACACTATTGGTATATCCCCCATTGCGTCTCTTAGAGTTGAGGTTAGTGGGGCGCTGAAAGAATGATCTGTAATTATCTCGAAAAAGATAAAGCTTAAGCAGCAAATTCATAGCTTGAAAGTATGTTTCGATTCGACGCGCTTGGAGTGAGCTGGTGGTAGGTGGTCGCTGAGTGTGCAAGGGGTAAGTTGAAAAGAAGTTCGCGGAGGCGGTTCTACATGAAATAAAACTTTTTACGTCGTTTCAATGTATCTGATGTCATTCCAGTGCATTCCACGACATTTTAGAAATTTCTTCTCTGGAATCCTTTGTTCACGTGCTGTTCTATTGTTGGCTGAATTGTACAAAGTAAGCGCATACCTTCACAAGCTGAGCGTGATGCGGCGCAGTCTCAATCCCTTTCGTATCCTCCCTCTCACCCATCATATCATACGTTGCATACATGGGCGTCGGATCCCGAATTCCGCCGTATCTCGACAATGGAGCGCATTTCTCGGATAATTGGTGGTTTGACGTCCGGCCAGCCAGATTCGGCTCACATGTCCGGCTGCACACTCCTTTCATCTCGCCAAGCGAGAAATCACGTTTCTCACTCCTTCCTTCACTCCACCTGACTCTAGTCACCACACCAATTCCAACGCTGCGAGATACATGAATCCCACGCCAGCCTCGTCGCTCCCATCACCATTTCCCGTCCCGTCTGAGATGGATTTGGCCCATGCTCCCTCTCATGCAAGTGCCGCCACCATCCCGCACAGGCTCCCGCATCCGGCATCCTGAAACATCCGAGCTGTGGCTCTTGATTGGACGATTGCTCACCAGATCAACGATCGAGATTGGGTTGATGTGAAATCAATCTTCCTTGGTATTAGGAGCCGCATTTTCAGCCCGCATTGTAAGGCAGATGGAATATGTCCACCCACAAGCGAGCAGGATTGGCAAGTCAGACAGCTCCAGAGCGCAACGTTGAAGAGACTGTGCCTGGTCCTTCGTCTTTTTTACTCCTTCCGCACATGTTTCCCCTTGTTTCCTCTGTCACGCTCTTGGCTGCTGCTATTCTTGACCATCTAATCTCTACTATGTGAATCCATTGTTTGAAGGTTAGGTGTGGGGAGCGGGGCTGTTTCTTGGGAGTATATATACATGTATCTCTCTTCGTTTCTTGATTCAAAACTCCATCAACAGCATCTTCACTTCAGCAGGCCTTTCCGCTTACATTCATTTCAAACCACACTCCTTTTGAGAAAACACTCCTTTGAATACATTCAGACCCCTACATTCATTTTTCAACTTCGAATTCATCTAGATTCAACCAATAGTCTATATTCCACAGCAAACATGTCTTCCACCGCTGCCCTTGTCCTCCTTCTTTCTTTGGCATCTCAATCTTTCGGTGCTCCAGTCGCCGCACCTTATGATGACGGCCAATACCACCCCGAAGGCAATGAGGGTGCCTACACATGGAAACCCGTTGAAGGAGCTGCGCCCACCTCTGTCGCTGCCATTAGCTCTGCTCCCGTCAGCTCTCTCGCCCCAGTGCCAACTTATGGTGGCAAACCCCCAGTCAGCAGCTCCAACGACACCTTCCCAACCTTTACTCTGAGCTCTTCAGCCTCCGGTCCAACTGGTGCTACAAAGTCTGGCGGAGTTTTCGCATCTGTCAAGCCAACTACCTCTGCTGCCGCCACATCCGCAGCTGGTACAAAGACCTCTGCTGCCACTGCAGCCACTTCTTCCGCGGCAAGCCAGGGAGGGTCCGGCAAAATCACCCAAGGAAGAGGTCCTGCCCTCTCGGGAGATGCAAGCAGCGGCTGGCCTTCCGTCAGCGACTGGCTAGACTTTGATACCCTGTAAGATTCACGCCCCGATTGCACTTGGTACATCCTAACTTGAATAGATGGTCTGCCAACGAAGGTAACATCGCCAGCGGCTTCGGCTGCAATGGTGGTCAGATTAAGAACAGCGCACGAGAGACCTCAGATATCAAGGCCGGTATCCCAGCCATCGCAAAGAAGGCAAACATCGATGAGCGTTTCATTCTCGCTGTTATGCTCCAGGAGTCTCACGGCTGCGTTCGCGTAGGCGCTACTTCCAATGGTGTTACCAACCCAGGTATCATGCAAGACCACAACGGCAAATACAACTGCATTGGCAAGGCCGCTGATCAGTGCACTACCGCCGATATCAACGGTATGCTCGCTGACGGTGTTACCGGAACTGCGTACGTTGGTGCCGATGGTGGAAGCGGACTCCAGCAGACTTTCGCCAACGCCGCATCCAAGGGTGGAAAGACTGACGCTCAGAAATACTACATCGCTGCCCGTCTCTATAACTCCGGTGACAACTCCTACTCTGCTGGTCAAGACTTGGCCGGCGCTGCTGGTGCAACCGGATCTTACGTTGGTGACATCGCCAACCGCTTGACTGGTTACGTTTTCTAAATGAACATTTCCTGGAGAGATATTGATGCAGTTCAACGCTTTTCAGTTTGAACGCGCATACGAACATTTCATTTTCTCACGGTTCTACTCTCGACATCCTTTTCGAAATTGAAAGGGTACTTTGCATAGCATGGCGGATCTGGGTTTTTCTTTTTTGGGGAGGCTTGCACAGTGAAATGTTGACGAGTTGGTATGGCTATTCGATGGGGAGCATACAAGCGGCGTCTGTACGAGTACTACTTTGCGTTGCATATTGTTTATTTTTCAAACTTCAAAAGTTTGAGCATGACCTTGCTCTGCGAGGAAGCAGGCTGCTCTTTTCTGGTATCTGGATTTGCTGGAGGTCGCGTTTGATGGATGGTGCTGAGGATTACAAAATGTTAGAATCCTGTACTGCTACGCGATATCATAAAAATTAACCATCCATTTATGCCTAAATCCTGATGATCGCCATGATCGTCTTTGTGCTTTCGGCCCGGAATTGAATGCTGACGATTGTACTGGGATTCGGCTCCCTGTGCCTGGTGAGGCACACTTGTGCTACAGGCATCCTTCCTGCAACCATCAGCCTTCTACTTGTGGAGCTTCATCCGAAAATGCGGATTCCAGTGCCTTGCATTAGCGCATCCTATCTTACGACTTACCGCCCCCACTACTCGTACCTGCAAATAATGTGCTACTATGTCGATTTCCTTCTCCGTGTTCCTTGGGATTAAGCCGTAATTGTTGAATAAGAGAAGTCCAAGCTGAAACCGCTACATCAACGACACAAGATTGCAAGAATGATGTCTTTTCCCTTTTCCGGAGCGTATTACATTTTCTCGGGAAAGCCCCAGCTGAGTCGGGATCGGAAGTTGAAACATTAGCGCCGGATTTTAGCGAATCTCGCTAAGCCTCAGGGGCTACAGCACGAGGTCCAGGCTTACCCCGCGTCAGCTTATACGAATCTTACAAATGGTAAGAAACTCGTAATCTGCAATCATTCCACGCCCAAGAACGACGGATGTGTTGAGATGTTTCATCATGCTCAATGCAGCAGCTGACAAGCATTTTAATCAAATTAATTAAGAATTATTCATGTCAGGCTCCGCACCAGGGTGTGCTGTGCGCATGTCACCACCGTTCCCCTACCTCAAAACTCAAATCCTCACAGCATCAGCTCTCATGCTGCATGTCCCCGCAGTTGCTACTCAAGCTCAAGCTTCTCTGTTCCTGTATACAGAAGCGGCTGGCAGTCGTGGTCCTAGTGTAGAGATTGCAACTTGCAAGAGCAAATGCTCCTCACATCGTCAATGCTGTTCACTCCTCAATGCGACAATGGGGATATAGGCTCGTGGAGCTTAGTGATAGATTCCGCTGTACTGCGCTAAGCCTCTCCTTGGTATGATACCTAGCTTCCAAAGTCTGAAAGAGAAGCCATGCTCTCTCATCTCAAAAACTTCAACATAGTCTGCATAGCCTGCTCATTCCCCATCTCATCGCCCTTCTTCCATGGCAATTCATCAAACTCTTTCAGAACCGACAAATCCACTGGCATACTGCCCTCCTCCTCATTCCAAGCTGCCCCTGATCTATATGGGCGCTTGACCAGCTGTTCAATCTCCTGGCTCAATTGGGCCCAAATTGGGTCTGCGACCCCATCAACCACTCCGTCTGGTCCAGGAAGCATTTCCAGAATAGTCATGTTGTCACGGATGATGGCAAGTGAGGAGAGAGAGAACGGCCCGCCGTTGGGCTGTATACCTGCATGCATTTTGGTAGCTAGATTTGATAGTACGGAGAGAGCGAGGTTTCTAGGCACTGCTGGTTCCTTCGTCTGGCCCAGTTTCGCCTTTAGCTGTGGGGGAAGTTCGACGAGAGCAGCAGGTATGTCAGTACGAGCTTTGACTTCCAGAAGTGCGGAGATCATATGAAGGTTTGAGGTGATCGATGCAAGACATAAAGCGGTGCCATAGACGGGATGAGTAAAGTTGATGTGCTCGGAATCTTTGAAAGTTTTCAAAATTATGTCGATGATTCGAGCAGATAGCTGTGCTGTGTTATTGATCGTATCTTGTGAACATGAGGCTAAAATGTGGAAGACTGAAAGATTATTTGTCTTGTCCACGATGAAGTCAGGATACTGTCGGGACTTCCTGGTGGAGTTCAGATCTAACTGGCCAAGGACGGTTTCGGGTGCATCTGTGTTCCGTTCATGCGCCTCAGGCTTACTACCAAGCGACAGAAGATACTCAATCGCTGTTAAGTTTCCGACTGTGTGTGTCTGAGCTAATTCACCAAGGACTGTCATCCAAGGGCCATCTCTTCCTAGTTGATAGGTAAAGTTGACATCTGCTCCATTCGCTAGCAACAGATCTGCGAGCTTGAAGTCCTGGTTCTTAATAGCAATTGCAAATGCGGATGGGGAGCCATCTTGTAGAGGATCAACTGGAAGGCCTTTTTGAAGAAGATACTCCGCGATGAACAGACCAGGCCGTGCAGTCTTCGAGCGGTCAGCACATATTTGCAGCAAAGAGAGTTGAGAGCCATTGTCCACGCTACACTTGACGAATATATTAGCACCGTGGCCAATTAGAACTCGAAAAATGGATTCTTGGTTGCGTTTGACGGCTTCTGCAAGAGGTCGATGACCTAGAGACCCGTTTGGGGAATGTCCCAGCTCAATCAGATGTTCAACGATGTCGATATTACCTAGCTTCGCTTCCAAGCAAAGGACAGAGCCTTCTGGAGCCTTGGGAGTTCCAGCTAGTTTCCAATCATTGCTGTACTTTGCTTTGTTCAGGCGAAGCAGACGAAGAGTATTGAACATGGCTGCTTTATAGTTGGGCCCATGTCTTACAATCCGACTCTGAAGCGAAGTGGTGTCGAATGGGGCAATTGTAGCTTCGTGAGCAGCTTGAAGCATTTCACCTTCATCAAATATCGTGGCTTGCTCATCTGGCTTGGAGTTCAGGTATAGGATCAACACCTCCAGAATTTCTGGGAGATTGAGGACTGCAGCCAGCTGCACTGAATTTTCACCTGGTTTGCTCTCCTTGCGACCGGGCCTGGCGAGGGGATTGGCACCATGACTTAGAAGCACTTTGACAGCTTCGAGGTTATTCATAATCACCGCACGGCCAAGTGGAGTGACCGATATCGACATGAGATATTCCCAGTCGACCAATATCGGCCTTACATCCGGACGCATCGTGTAGATTCCACCACCATCAATTATCGCACCAGCATCCACGAGCTTCTGAGCAATCTTTGGCATTTCTTGGCCTTTGAAGCTGCAAAGCCAGGACAATGGAGATTCAATGCCAAAATCCCCCTCGTTCGGGTTAGCGCCAATCTCGAGAAGAAGCATCGCACTTTCAAAGTGCCCGCCACGGCAGGCGCACACCAGTGGAGTTTCATGCGCTAATTGATCCCGAATGTTAATGTCGAGTTTGTACTTGCTTGTTAGATGCCGAAGTGCTTGAACATTTCCTGAAGAAGCTGCATAGTGAACTAGGCCGTGTCCAATATGATTAACAAATATGGATTCAAAATTCCGCGGCTTCGGAGCGTTGTCGGAATCTGGAGTATCCTGCGCTGTTGTCGCTTGATTGATTTTTAAACAATGATCGTAGTCAACACCAAGCTCCTCTTTAATAAGACTGTCCAATTTTGATAGATCATCCAGATCGTATGGCCTCCGAAGCTTCCTGCGGGCAAAATATGGCATTCCGAGACCAGCAGCTATTGTACGAAAGATGAACTGGCCATCTTTGAGAATTTCTCGCCATTTCTTTTTCAGATCGGAGTTATGGAGATTATCTATAATCTTTTCTCCATCGGATACGCAAGTTCGATGCCCTCTCATAATGCTAAGCTTGAAGTAGGTCTCCAAGTCACTCAGGGGCTTAGGGCACCTGGTGCCAAAAGTATTGCATACTCTCCAGAGCCATGCCTGTGCGTAGTAAACGATGCCTCCACTTTCATCCGGCTCGGCAGCTTGAGATAGCCAATGACACAACTCTTGTGCATCGAAAGAAACGCCAAACTCAGTAAGATAGCACTGAAAGAGATAGAACGATGCCATGAAAGGCTGCAGCTCGACGGCCGCCTCGCGAGGATCTATGGCAGCAACGCGTTTGAACTCTTTGACGATGAGCTCCTGCTGCGGCCAATCAAGAATATTTTTCAATCTAAGAGGCTCGAAATTGAACTGCGGTCAAGATTAGTGTTCTTCCAAGATAGAGCTTCAGGTCTCTACACACCTCCCCCGCCTCGGGGAATGAAAGATTCGGACGGAATCCCGGACTATAAGCATGGTTAGCATCTAGGAATACAACAGTCTAGTAGCACCTGCAAGTTATTCTGCGGATCGTAATCGTGACCTAGTTTTCCTAGTCCAACACCAATGCTGTCTGCTGACAGACCATGACGACCCTTGGACGAATTGTCAGCACAAATTGCCAGAAATACATTGTTGGATCACACACTGGAACTCTAGCTCTTCTTCCTTCTTCATCCCTTTGGTTTCTGTTGTTGACTTTGTCGATAATTTCAGAGACATCTTCTGCTCTGGTCTCTAGACTCAGCTTGTTGAAAATTATTTCAGATGTCCCCCTGAGGTGCTCACCTTAGGCCTCTTAGTATCCACTGAGCCCTCGCTAGGTCTCGTACAGCTGGATCATGCTGAACAGTGTTTTCCAAAGCATGAAGAATCATGAGTGTAGCTTCTTCACGAACTGATTTTGAGGCTGCATAAGCATAAACACTTCTCTTCGCTCCAACCAGAAAACCGTCGTTGCGCTTCAACTCCAAGACTTGTTCCTCGGCCTGTGGAGTCTTTTCTCCCGTCAGACGAAAAGTATGCAAAATATTGGCACAATCAAGAAACGTCCTCCAAATCAAGATGCCAAAAGAATACACATCGGTCTTCTTGATGCCATCTGCCGTCAGAGCATGTCCAAGCTCTGGGGCGCTATAGGGCCAAGTTGACATTCGTAACGAGTGCTTGTTGTTGGCCTCCATGTCCATGATGGACCCCCCAAAATCAGAAAGTTTGGCAGTGAAGGGAAGCCCGGGAGTATTAACTTTGCTCTTGTATACAAGTACGTTTCGATGTGTGAGATCGCCATGAACAATGCCGCAGGCGTGTAGAATTGATAGTCCTCGGCCAACGTCATAGCATAGCTTCTGTTTGATTGCGAATGGCAGGGGGACATTGTCTCGCTGCAAGGCTTCCATCGATCCTATTTCGGAGAATTCAAGGATGAGCTGAGGATAGATTGAAGCACTATCCGCGGAAGGACCCCAACCCAGACCAATCAGCCGAACAATATTGGGGTGATATCGAAGTGGTTCGTGGAGGAGTGCCCTCACTTCCAGTAGAATATCTCGCCAGTCGACTGCCTTATTGTCCTTCTTTGGTCGAACAGCTTTGAGAGCGACATATTTTCCCCATCGACTCTCCGAAGAAGGTTGAGTGTCTACATGTTTCCGTCTCCACCCTGCTCGTTGAACTCGGAATGAAGCTCCCTCGCCGATGTCGATCTTCGACCCAAATACTTCGCTATCAGCATCAAAGAAAATTGTTCCAGTGTCATTGCGAAGCTGTTTTTCCAGGTATGCAATGTGACATACGAACGAAGCTAGGTCACCGATCGGACTGGGCTCTGCGCTGCTATCATTTGAAGTCGCAGTAGTCTCGCGTGGATTTTTCAAGGTTGATAAAGATCTATTTTCAACGAGCGACGTTGTGTCGAATGTCGACTGATACTGAAAGGTACTCATGTTGCTGAAAGTTGTTGTATGATGGAAGCCTAATTGCGGTTGAGGCTGTCACGATGAGCTCAGCACAGCCACTTTTCGGTGTAATGAAACCTGCCCAATTTGGAAGCAACCACATGCAATTTATGCAGCTAACAAGCGCTTAGCCTACTTCAGGGTCGTTTCCTATAGCTCGTCCAGAGTGCCCTGATACCGTAGTCCTTCAACTCGAGGGGGGGTTCGTGAAGGGATAGTATTCTTCGCTTAATCTGAATTTCTAAAATATACTTTTTTCAGTCACCCGGGGTCCGGAATAAGATCTTTCTTATCGATATACTATTCTTATATAATTTCTAGAAAAGAAAGTACCTATAGGGACCGTTAACTAAGTCCCATCGTTGAGAGTATTACGTGGTCCCAAAAGTTCCCTCATTGGGACGAATATCCCACTTTTCTGCATGCCAAGGCCTTTCAATACTTCCTTAGTTTCTATTTTCATCTGGGACGAATATCCCACCTTTCTAAACGCCAAGGCCTTTCGATACTTGGTTTCTATTTCATAGTCCGATTGGACCGGTTCTGCCACATCTTCGCTGCTCCGCAGAGAAGAGTGAACTCTTCCCACCACTACATAGAGACTTATCCCGTCCAACATCATTCTGGACTCAGGAGAAGAGACTAGTTCGTGCATCATCTGAACGAGCATTTACAATATGGCCGATCCTGGAACAATCATAGCTGCCATTACAATTACCTACTCTTGTGCCATCAAGGCATGGTCAACCTTCCAAACTGCTCTGAACTACGATGATGACTCTGCCGATCTCGCTCTTCGGCTCGAAATCGAGAAATTCAGGTTCCAAACATGGGCTCTAAATGTTGGCCTGACGAAGGGTACATTTGATGTTAATCTTCACCCAATCCATGAGCTCATCGCCGAGCGACTGAATCGCATCACAAAGCTCTTCGAAGATGCAGAAAAGATCAAGGAATCTTTTGGCTTAGTGATCTCAGAGGCATCGAAAATTCGTCCCGACAAATTGCACGGCATCATGAGCGGAATGGCTTCGTCAATCCGCTCGATGGGAATTAAACTCGACGTTGAAGAGAAGCCGAAGGAATTGAAGAGTAAGAATATTCCCGATCGAGTACGATGGGCGTTGACGTCGAAATCGAAGTTCTCAAAGCTTGTGTCCACTCTTGAAGAGTACATAGACAAGCTCGATGCCCTTCTCACAGAGACCCAGAAAAGGGCAGTCAAGGATGATTGGAAACAAATCAACATCATTCTGGTAGGAGATATTTCCGCCGAGTATGTTGAAATCATTCAGCAAGCATTGCGACCGAATACTGTACAGTCACCATCGAAGTCGACCTCCGAGATCGTAAATCTGATCGAGAGGAAGGCAATACAAGCATCCAAATCTATTCAATTCCCAGGAGGTGCACATAGTCTCGAACAAAGGGACCTTGGCGAATTTGTGGTGCCAACAGACATGTCGGCACAGAATCGGGTACTGGCAGCTCCAAAACAAAAGATACAATCCATCTTGGGACCCGGGCCATTTCTGTTGGAGCGAAAGCAGTACGACGCGAATATCTCGATCCGAGACAAGCGACAACTCAAGAGTCGCTTCGACAGGCTGATTCTGCTTCTGAGTTCTGCAAGATCTGAGAATTTCCGGACTTTCCGCGCAGTAGGATACTGCGACGATCCCGGTTCGTTTTCATGGTGGCTCATCTTTCAATGCCCTTTCTCCATCGCATCAGCCGAGCCGCATAAATGCCAGACCGTCTCCTTGATGAATGCGTTTTCCTTGAAGTACAAGCCTGCACTTGAAGACAGGTTTAGGTTAGCAAGCCTGATCTCCAAGACTTTCGCAGAGTTGCTAAACAGTGGGTGGATGCACAAAAATATTCGGAGCGAGAACCTCCTATTTCCAGAAGCGTGGGATGAGGAGATTGCGAGCTCGAAAGACAGGGCGGTTGACATCTCATCGCCGTACCTAGCAGGGTTTGAATATTCTCGCCAGGACACCGAAGCTGTGACGATCGACAAAGGGAAACATCTTCAGGACATCCGATCGGCCATCTATCGACATCCAGACTATCAAGGTGAAGCTGCCTCGGGATATAGAACGAATCACGACATATATTCATTCGGTCTAGTGATTTTCGAGATCGCATTGTGGACCCCACTTCTCACGATTCTTGACGCGAAAGGAGGACAATCAACAGGATCTGTGCAACTCTCATCCAAGATGAAGACCTTTCATAGAGAAGAGGCCCTCGAACTGAAAAAACGCATTTTGGGACGAGTCGACGGGGAGCTGGGATTTCGCGTGGGCTCTAAATTTCGGGACGCTGTTAGGTGGTGTCTCACCATGTCAGAGAATGAGGACGAAGTGGAGTGGCATCCCGCGCTTGGGTTTCATAAAAATGTTGTTGCGCCTCTTGAGAGGTGTAAAACTCTCTATGAAGAGTAGCGAGAGAAGGTTCTATCAGGGGTCGTCACCTACAAAGCGCTCAGCGCGACCATCGAGATAATCAAAATATGCCGGTTACAGCTTGGGCCATTATATATGCGATTCTTCATCTTTGAATGCTCCGAAGCAGAGAAACGTTGTGCGGTGGTGTTGAAGAAGTGAAACACAAAAGTCGAAGTTTTTTGAACCCCACAGCCAGGCCCCGAGAGGGCCTCAAAAGAGAAGCAAATGGTTTCTCCCAGTTTGCGCTGAGTACGCGACTACTAATTTCGTATCGAAAAGTCAGATCTTCAAATTCTAATGTTGATTTCCCACACGCTGACTAAGCCTGACCATGCTATTTTGACTCCCCTGAAAGGGCTCGTTTTGGTCACACTTTCCACGTCTCGTCTCTCCGGGCGAGTTCCATTTTGGTCTTAACAAAGATCACTCAGGAACCATTTTTGGATCTCCATCTTAGTTTCTCATATATCGATCTCCCATATGACGAAAATGCTCCCTATACCACCTCATTAGCCCAGGAAACCCACAGGACTACACCAGCGGCTGCACAGCACCAAAAGCAAGAAACATACGGCAGGAATTTCGCTGACCTTATAAGAAATTCGAACGCGGAAATAGCGCCCCGAAGCGGAGGAGTCGGGTTTGAACGTTGTGCAAGCAGGGCCCGTTGAAGAGTTGATCTTCAGAGCATCTAAAAGCAATTCCAACTTTGACTCATTGGCCAGGACATCGGAGTATATCTTCGCAATTGGCATCGAACCGCAGATTCCACAATCGAAAGCTGGACATTAACTTCTCCGTGGCTTCCAACTGTCGATCTCTCCCAAATATCGAATCGACAAATTCGGTGCCTGCGTTCTTGCCTAACTGAGGAGAGTCTTTTCCATGCTTCTTGCCTGCTTTCCGCATAGACGTCTCACACGACTTCAGCAGCTTCTTGAGTTTGTCCGTCAGCCTTTCGCCTGAGTCGATAAAGTCCTCGACCATCTCTCTGTTTTCGGGGGTTAGGATTCGAGGCATGCACTCCTCAGCGCGCTTGACTTTGCCAGCAAGCTGGATTAAGAGGAGCCACAGTTCACCCGCCATACCTGAGATTGGGGTCGCAGGGCCGTGATGATATACGGTCCAATCATAGATCCATTTGCCCAATGAATTGGCATCGAACACGGAGCCTAGAAGCATGATTGGCTCTTCACTGGGATCCCAGTTTCTCAGAGAGTAGCCGAAAGGAATCCGGTGCTTCCTGGCATCAGCTTCTGTCGCTTTGGGTGTAGGTGGCGACTTCTTTGCCGTGGCAGTAGAGGGGCGGGGTGGTGTGTCTGATCGTTGGGGTGTAGAAGACGATTGACGACGTCGTCGTGGTGTTTCGGAGTCGCCTCGTGTGGGTACTCGGTATATGACACCATCAATGAGATTGTCTTCATATTCATCCTCCTCCCAGCAATAGGATCGTCGATGGGATAAAGCATTTCGCCGTTTCCTGGGCTGAACGGTATTTGCTGGCGAGTATCTGTAATAATCTTCAGGCTCGTCGGAGCTGACTTGTGTTGTTTCGATGAGATTGACTTTAACTTCAATAACGATGACACGTTTAAAGCAAGAAATATCTTCGTATTCAATGGCATCACCCGGATTGGAAGATTGATACCCATCATTCATCAAAGATTCTGAAGGGTTTTCGGGTGTTATGGGTGGCGAATCGGTAGAATGATCATTATCTCTTCTTGGTGTATCGTCGGGCAGGTCAAACATACTCATATCCTCCTCTTCCACCTCAAGGATTTGGGTCCGTCTCTCGTGTGACATACCACACTTACTAGCCAACTGTTAGCGCACTGTGTATCATCAGCGGCTGTCTCTATCCGTAGGGGTGATACCCCTTGAGATATACCAGCATTCGAGGAGCTTCTGTGTTTGAACGCTCCTTATACATGTAACATGTCTCAATGTGATCATCCGCCACGAATTCCAACAACCCCTCATGTATGGCTGCTATACTCACCAAGAAACTTGGCCGTGACCCTCTTTCAAAAGTATATGGCAGCCCGGACAAAAAACTGACTGGGCCTTTTGCAGACGTTTTCTGAAGATCAACCCCATAATGATGCGCTGACCAGGTAAGAAGGCACCAGACCATGGGATAGACCGCGAGAGCTCTTTACTAGTTTTCTGGTCTTGAATGACATAATCTCTCTTGGCCACTTTCTTATGACCTGGAAGGCCAAGAAAACAAACAGCAAGCATTCCATCGAACGCATCCCAGGAGTTGACGTAATCCATATCGATCTGGGTGATTCTTCCGAGGACGTCTTCAAGAATAAAAGTCCGAATCAGAAGCTGCTCTGATCGGCTTGGAAGTCGCTCCTCGATTCGCTGCACGGCACTGAGAGTGGTCCCACTAATTGTGAATATCTGAAAAGCCATCCCCTTGAGTTCGGTGCCAAGTTGTTGCAACCATCCAAGCTTCAGGTCCGATTGAATCGTTGTCCAGGCAGAGACAGTGCGACTGATGCCATTTTCAACAGTATCTTGTACGTTTGCGATCAATCCTTCTTGTATCTTGCATGACTGCTCGAGCTTGTCGTCTAAAGTTTCGAGTTTGGCTTCGAGTGACTCTTGGCTGTTCCGTTGCATGCTTCTATTTGACAAGGCTATCAGCACTACTCTGGACCCGCACATCGCGTACTCACATGTTCGCCATCCCAAGCAACATATTCATCGAAGAAGTATGCTGCGCAATCTCAGCTCGAAATCGAACAACTTCCTCCTTCTTCGACATTCCCCATCGCACCTTCATCGTCGCATCGCGGCAGACATTCCCGCCCCGGCCGACTCCCAAACTCCTGTCGAACTTGACGGTCTGCTGGGAAAATATCTCGAGGCATCTCTGGCACTCCGCCGCTCTATTCTCGGAGGACTTGAATATAGCGTTCAGGGTTGGGTCATCGCAGCGAGCTTGTAGCAATTGGTGGTGTTGTAGGAGCGCGTCTTCGAGGCCTTTCAATTCGCGCTGAACCTCTTGGTACTCTGCTTTCGAGCCTCGTCCGTCCAAAGCTGCCGCAACCTCCCTCACGAGATTGATCAGGGCAAGAACATCCCCTACGCCGCCTATGACAGGCATGGCTCGCTATCGAAATCTCATTGTTGTTAAGAAGCGAACGCGTCGTGCACCTCGTGGTTGTCGTCGCCCGAAGCAGTGAGGCTGAGCGCGGGGCTTTCTTCAGCTTCTTGCACGTGACTTAAATTTCCAAAACCATCCATCAAGTAAGTCTCCTTTTCTTTCCTATGTCGTTCCCACCTGAAGATTCGGAACCCCAGAAACTTTCAGTACAAAGTCAAGACTGTCATGGTGCGACGTGGTTGGGTGAAGCGAGAGATGGAGCGCTGCTGTGCTTTGCAGACTTGATGCTCCTGGGAACATATAATGAATTTTGACACTTTCCACAATTTGGGGGGAAATGTTTGATTGAAAAGAGATGTCTTTGCTGGACTTGCCGTGATTTGGTGTTTCTAAAGAGCTAAACTTCGTACCTTAGCATGGAGGCCAATAAGACACGAGAGCGGGATATTGAGAATATGCAAGCTTTTCAAATTTTGAGATTCATAAAGGCTAATTAATAAATCTAAACCAAATGAGCCAGTGATTTGAAGCAAAAACTTTGGGATTGAGTTCTGTACAAGCAAAGGAAGCCACCCAGGTCTTCGAATGGGCGAGAGTGTATTCTGCAATCACTTCCGTCCAAGAGATGGTGAAGTTTATGAAAACACCACAATACATTCGCGAGAGAAGTTGGAAATACTGGGCCACAGCAGCTGCATTTGCTAAGAGATTGTCCAACGGTAGATTTTGTACTACACAAAAGGGTTATATCGGATTCGTCCGCAGGGTGCTAAGATTAGCGATAAGATATTTGTAATCTACGGTGGAGCCGTTCCATTCGTATTGAGGAGGATTGTGGGGTCTGAAGAGCAATACAAGTTGGTTGGTGAGTCGTACATCCATGGGATCATGTATGGCGAATTGCTAGTGTCTGGCGAGCATCTTGCGAAGAATGTCTTTCTTGTATGAATTATCGCAATGAATATATAATTTTATAGTAAGCGTGCATGGCTATGCCACACGAGCGATTGTATTATGGACTAGTAGATTACTGAACAATAGTCTGCTGCTTGGCATGTATGGATGTCCTCCGCCCGGAGTCCGCCATCCGGCGTCCTACCGCGGGCCGCATTGCATTATAGCAACGAGCGTATAATTGAAAGACGAGAACACAGACAGGCCACTGAAATAATCCTTGCATGAATGTGGCGACAAATGGCTCACTCGACCATGCAAGCAAGCACTTGCCCAAATATAGTGGGCATGGTGAAAAGTGGAGGAGGTTTAGCTAATTTCTATCTAGAGTAACGAAAATATTATAAGCATACTGCGCAATTCGAGACATCGAAATCTCCCTTTCTACCTCCACCAAATGGTCAATACAGATTACTGAATTCACGGTTCTGACATCAGCGGTCGCTCGTTGGTTTACTCCGGTTGGCGGAGTTAAGTCAGAGCCACATGACTCTTTCCAATAACTATAAAGCCATCCATCAGGGACTCTATCGACGGTATTTCGAATACATCTCAGAATTTCAAACCAACCATTACTTTTACATTTCAAAGTATTCGGCCACGAAATTAAATCAAACATGTCGAACTTTAGAGCCGACCTTCATGTCACGGAGCTGATTCCAATCGTGACACAACAGCCTCTACCCTTCGGGATCCCATACACATGGTCCCACATGGCCTCAACCCTCATCTCCGGAGACAAAGAAGCCATTCTCATTGACCCACCTCTGACCATCAAGCAAGGCCACGAGGTCTCAGAATGGATCAAAGGTGTCCTCGGCCCCAATAAAAATCTCACCACTATATACGTCACCCACGGCCACGGCGATCACTATTTTGCCGCCAGCGCCGTCCTCAAACACTTTCCTGATGTCAAGATTCGAGCCACCAAGGGGACAATTGAGCATATGGCACAGCAAATCGAACCGAGTTTCTACAACGGATTCTGGGGTGCTTCATTTCCCGGCGAGCTTGAGCCGCCACCTTTGGATATAGTAAAAGTACTAGACGGGAATACCATTGATCTTGAAGGACATGCAATCAACATCATCGAAGCCGGGCAGTCTGACACACACGATTCAACTTTTGTCTACATCCCCGACTTGGACATGGTGGTAGCAGGCGACGTATGCTACAACGATATGCATCAATGGCTTCAAGAGGCAGTGACCGAGACCCAACGCAACGCATGGATTGCTGCCCTAGAGAAAATCTTAAGCTTGAAGCCGGCTACGGTCATTGCGTCTCATAAGCGACCCGGTGCGGTGGATGGGATCAATAATTTGTATGCTACTATTGAGTACATCAAGGCATTTGGGGAGTGTAAGGCTGAGTCGAGTAATGCGGAGGAGTTGTATCATAAGATGCTTGCCAGGTATCCGCTGAGAATTAATCCGATTATTCTTTGGATTGCAAGCCAAGCTAATTTCCCCGAGTCTGGATGAGGAAATACTCGGAGAGTTTTGCGTGCAGTAGATTTTTGCTGGCTTGGGCTTCGATGGGAAAAAATAATATGGAGAGTTTAATCAAAGTACCTTTCTCTATGAACCTTCTACTTTCCTACGTACTCTTGAACTGCCGTCCGAAAGATGTAAGACTTTCAACTAAGGCGGCAATCAAATCTGCTCGTCTTTGACCCCATTTGAAACTATGAGAGACCGACAATCGAAGCAGCAATGCACACAATAAACCAGCTCGAATTAGCCAACTGCTATCTCCAGAGACCTTATAATATACTATGAAGTTCCACGTCGGATGGTTTCAAGCGCACCTAGATGATATTTTCGTATCTCATGGCACCAGACAGGGCAGAACATGAGGACAGGGGTGAAAGAGATACGTAAATCAGAGAGATAGCCCCTCGACTTGTGGAAGCGATAATAGTATTGCAAGCGGAATTTCGGAAATCCAATTCACCCGTTGAATATGACTTATTTGATATACTCATCCAAACGTACGACTCCTCTGCCATACTCCAGAAACCTTAACATAGGGAGGCGGAGGCGGAGGCGTTCCATAACGACGATACCAACCACATTTACACCCCCTCCGATCCTCACCACAGAGCTCACAGCACAATGTCAAGGAATTCGGTCTTGCCCGTGCCTTATCCAGGTCTATCACAGCCCCTACCCACACATCCCTTGGAATCCGTCGAGCTGCCATACTCATCCTCACATCAAATTCCCTGCCCACATGAAATCTCTCCCATATCATCTTCACCAGGCCCTCAGTCGTATAGCTAGTCACCGGAAAGAGCACCGGCCCCTGTCCTTGAAGCCCAATCATCCGATTTCCTGCTAGGGGATATTTGCTGGGCCCTGGATCCTCGATCGGAGATCCTAATCTTTTGATCGCGAAATTCGGGGAGTTTGTATCTCTATCACGGACCATCCAAATGTAGGTTTCCAAGGTCCCGAACTGTCGCAATAGCTCGATTGCATAATCAATGTGCGCAACCTTTTTGCAATCGGTCGAATCGCTATCATCCCATAAAAATGCTACGTGTCGCACACGAAGGAGATCTTGAGAGGCAAAATATGATAGCGGGATCCTGTACCCTCCGTAACTTGCCCTAAAATCTTGCCTTAAGGGCGGAAATAGTGATAGATACAATGTGTCGATGGCAAAGTTGATGTATATAGCTGGACTGATAGGGGTACCGAGGGCGCGAATCCACCCTTGAGATTGTATATACGCGGATGATTCGCGGCACACCTGCAGTAGAATTGGCATCGGAGTTGGGTTCGAGATGAAATACTGTTCTCTATTGCGAGGCCCAGAAATAGCAGCCCCCCTTTGCGGCGGTAAAGGCTTCGGCTTTCGCGAAGATCTAAATCCATATCTTTCTAGTTGAGTCTGAAACGTGACTTTGCTGTCATGAGCATGATCATAGTCCCCTTCCCAGTAATCAAACCGTTGATAGCCGTCGGACTCGTCTGCGCTCGGCTCGTCTTCGTTGCCGTCCCGCCGCGGACAATCTCGACATCGGGAAAGGAGATGGAATTGATCCAAGTCAAGGTTAGGAGCTGGGGAAAAGCGGAGGTTAATGACCCTTGGGCCTGGAAGTGCGGCTTTCCAGATGAGGTTGCGCAATTCTTGAGGGAGGCGAGGAAACTGGGGAAAGGTGGGGCTAGCCATGTGTTGTGTCTGGTCGTGTTGAGCGTGGAGGAAGGATGTGAGTCGTCAATTTCGATTCCAGGTAGTTGAACTGCCAAGACTCGGAAGCTAGGCTGCACTTGTCATCAATCGATACCGCTGACAAAACTTTTAATTCATCTACACCTCCCTTTTAATATACACCCCATATACCCAAAAAATCTCATCCCATCCCATACACCAGCCAGCGCCAGGGTATACCCCAACTCCCTCCCATCATTCCATTCCACAAAAATACACAATCCATTCTTTCCCTCCTAACACAAATACATACAACTCACTCCCCACCCTCATCACCCTCATCCTTCTTCCCCAAATTCGGAAATATCATCTGCGGCTCCACATCCTCCATCTCTGGCACATCACTCAAATCACTCTCATCATCCGCACTATCATGCAGACTACCCCTCTCACTACTCTCATCCCTCTTTTCCTCCGCCGGTACATCCAACCTCTCCCCATTCCCATTCCCATTCCCACCTCCACCCGCATTAGCATTTTCCTCAACATTACTACCCAAAACAGGTGTTCTCGACACCGCAGGCGCAATAGCCCTTGGCGCTTCTGGGATACGATTTATGGCCATCTCGGCCCGCCGCAGGATTTCCCGGCGATTGATGCCTATTTTGCGGGGACGTGAAGGTTCCGAGCCTGCAAATGTTACGGGGACGTTTATTTGGGTGCCGTTCATGTCCATGACGAGGTTATTGAGACTCATGGGTCCCATTCTCTGTGGTGCACTTTGCTCGGCGGGGCCATCGACCTGTGCGTTATTTGAGATCATGGTAGAGGGGTCTGGACCGGGTAGAGTTCTCGCGATCTCGGTATAAAGAACAGCCCAGGCATCATTAATGAGGTCGTCGATGGGCGCGGGTTTCATTTGATTCGCGTTTGTCTTTTTGAGTTCCAGTGTTTCGCGTAGGGCGTCGAGGGCTTTGTGTTCGATGTTTGGATCTGCGATCCAGGCGCTGAGACGCTCGGACAAGATTTCGAATTCTTCGTGCGGGATGGACTTGAATACCTCGTCCATGTTCGGTGGGATTTCGCCCTCGCGACGGATGAGGCGGAGATAAGTGGTGCAGACGTCGTTCCAGACGTTGCTGAATTTGTGGAAGTCGTTGGACTTCTTCTTGACGCGCTTGGCGAGCTGTTCCATGTTGGCTTTGTCGTTTAGCAGCTGAAGGAGGTGCGTCATGTAGCGGACGTAGCGTTCCATGTAGACGCAATGGCGGCCTGGACGCTCGGCATCTGGTTTCCAGACTTGGATGTGCATCGTCTTGGTGAAAATTGACTCGCGGAACTGGGTCACCGCAGCTGCAGCTGCCTTTAGGGGGTATTCGGCTTCTTCGTCGTTCACGATATTCGCATACCGGGCGATCATACGATGATGCCAATGTTGCTTATCTTGACTTCGGAGGTGTTTGAGGCTCTCGAGAACAAATGCCGTCCACTCGCCCTTGTTCCTGACGTCCACGTGTTCGCCCTTGCGCACAGCGTATGGTTGCTTCTGCAACAGGTCCGCCGCAGCTTGGTATTCCATAGCCTCCTTCACTACCAGTTTGTGAACAATTGACACAATCTTGTAATGAGGTTCTAGTATGGGCTCTTGACGGTTATCCCTGGGCTTCGGTACTGTCTTGATGGCGTTGACGAAGGCGCGAAGGACCTCGTCCACAGAGGGCTTTGTGGCTTGAACTGCTGGGTCCCATTCGTCATTGGCCCTGTTGTACATCTTCCACAGGCATTTTCCAAGCATGAAATGGTTCCTAAATCAGTCAGCAGGTGCGTGAATATATAATAGCTCAAGCAACTCACATCCAGTAATTCGGCCGCTTCGCTAGAGACTTTCTGAACAGCGTCGCGGCATACTTCCACACTCTATATCGACTCATTTCCTCGTGAAGAACCTTCTTATACATGCCAGTCGACCCACTGAAATGCTTCTCAAACTCATCGACCCAGAATGCCTCCATACCAAAAGGTTCGCGCGACGAAGCATACAAGCGCATTCCAAACTCATGATACATCTCAGAGAGCTTATCGGCAGCTGAAATGGTCTCCTCGACGGCACGAACAGAAGTAGACAATGCCATGATATAGCAATGGATCGAGCCTCGCTGCAATCTGACTAAGTCAGCCCGGTGATTGTTGATCTTGTCGGCTGTCCACATGACTTCTTCCTCGAGTTCGTAGTCAAAGCATTGGGCGAGTCGGTACCACGTCTCCCAGTGATCTGCGCTGAACTGCAGCTGTAATCTCATGAATGTAGCGCCGACTCGCATATCATCCGTTTGGGCACCAGGACCAAGACGCTTTTGGGAACGGAACTTTGTTAACGAAATCATGCCGAGCAAGAAGTACCAGCCTTTGTCGGCCAATGGGCTTTCTGATGTGATTACAGGCAGCGAGTCTACTTGTACTTGACCTTTGAAGGCTTTGTACATATCGAGTGGACGAATCGATGTCTTCAAATACTCCGTGTAATTGCGGAGATTGTGAAGCATTTGGGGTGTAGATTTCGCCTGGCCCACTGCTGTCTGCATTCTCTCGATAGCGGCACGGAGTTCATGCTTAATAAGATCCTTCGTCGGTATCTGATTGGCCAGGTCGATAACTTGGTCTGCGATATTCATCACAGTTCGTCTATCGAGCGGCTCAGGTGGACAACCATGCTCCTCTAACAAATATGTTCCGACACCTAGACGAATACCGTAGAGGTCGTACAAGACTTGACCAAGATAGTCTTCCCATTTATCAACGCGCTTGAGTCGGATCATCTCAACCTTCATCATCTTCAAGAAGATCTTATTGGAAGCCTTGCAGCATTTTCGGAGGCCTAAACAGTAGTGAACGTTCGCTAAAAATTCTGCGAGATCTTTATCTTGGTTCGGGAACAGCTCCGGGCTCTGAGTCATGGATTCTTTAGCCATCGCGTATTGTAGAGCCCATGTCCGGACTTGCATTTCACGCAGCTTGTTGATGAAGCCGTTAAAAGAACCAAGAGGAAGATAGACCGGGGTTTGTGGGAGTACGGTCATTCGAACTCTGACCTCATCGTCGAAAATTGCTGCTGCATGCAGGACGCGATTCAGCTGGGCAATGGCAGAACATGTTGACTTGAGATGTCGCTCGTCGATGATCTCGAAACACGTTGCTGCGTCATTAAGCGCAATCGTCAGTGATTTTACCAAAAGATCATCCAAGGCTTTTAACCACATCAGTAATTTGTGCTTGCGGGGTTCATCTGAGCTATCGACATAGTCGTCTGTTCGTAGATCACCAACGATTATTTCGATGCTCTTCAGATGACAAGAAAAGACTTTCGTATTATAGCCAATGCTCGCATAGGCTTCCCGAAGTCGCTGCCACAGGAAAAGTCGTAATGATGTGCTTCCTGCTTTCAAGAATTTCCACATGTCACGTAAAGTTGCCGGCGTATTGTCGGCAGCTTCCGAGCTTGCTGCTGTATCGTCATCAGGATCAACGGGCTGACATGCAGATTCAGGATCCAAGACTGGCTCTAGAGTTTCGATGATCGCGACGGGATCTGATTTATCGGTCTGGAAAAGATTAAAGAAGAAGTCCATAGTTGTAAGTCTAGAGACTTCACGCTCGGCCGCGTCCACAGAGATCTCTGGCATGACGGCATTGTTTTGTAACTCGATCGCTGGCTTTTCAGCTTCGTGAAGTAGAGCTTGCACGTCAGACCAACAGAGAACTTTGTGTTCTCTCGAGACACTGTCCGCCATCGTAGCGTAAAAGACCGAGGCCCAGAGGTATCTCAAAGAGAGCTCATCATCAGGTTCTGCGCCTCGTAATCGCATAATATCTGCGGTAAAACCGGCCCAGCGGTCTACCCGTTCCTTAGTCATGATGCGTGTGTCGTAGTGAACGATGCTGTTAGGGTTTGTGATTCGGGTGTAAATATCAAGGTGAAGTTCGAAGAGGGTCTCGGCCATGTCCTCCCACTGCTCCAGGCTATCGGTCCTCGAACCTTCTAGATGAGCGCGTTCAATATCTTCCTTAAGGCGTACAAAAATATCTGCATCGACATAGCTGATTATGCGAACAACAGCTACCTTCAAGTCCTCTGACCACAAAGTCCCACGGTATGTACACAGTATCTCGCATAGCCAGTCATAAATAACATCCAAAAGAGGTGTCCAATTAGCTTGAATTTTGGCCACAAAGGATGATACCCCTTCACTCTCGGAGAATGGAGGAATAGTACTGGCCTTCTGAACCCCGGTTTTGGAATGTTCGAGGAATGCAGCCAGACCAGCGTTGGCGCTTGCTGCGGATGAGCCCAATATATCGGCAGCGCTGCCATTTATAAATGTTGATGCCTTGCCCTCATCCCAGGTTCTTAAGATATCACGCAAGTCCCTAATGGCGAGGTTCTTCACTATCTCGTCGCGATCCGATGCATCATCGGGCGACAAGGCCAAGGCGGTTTGTATGTCGGTGAAGGAACCAAGATCCTCTACTCCTATTTTGGACAAGACGCCGTGGACGTACCCAAATACATCCTCATCTGCTCTTACAAAATTTTTCATTTGCTCGGCATATTGAGCACTGGGATCGACAGTCGAGTTTTCGGTATTATCCCGGTTTCTGATGCGCTTACTCCGCTTCTGAGTTCCGCTGTCGTCTTCTGGAGTTTCTCGAATTCCAGCTGCAGACTGTGATCGCTTCCGAGTCGGTAAAGTGATGGTTGATTTATCGGAGGGGCCATCAGATATCGGGACGGTTGTAGTCGTTGTGACCACTTCGACGGGAGCTTCGTCAGACTTTGCGGTAATAGGGGTAGCAATAGCAGCTTCATTACTTTCTGCTGTCGGCGATTCTGTGGTCCCAATATCTTTCATAATTTGGTCTTCAAGCGCTGCGGTTGGTGAGGGTTCTGATGGAGCCCGAGGCGCCTCTGTGGGCTCTTCTGGTACAGCAACAACGATTCCTGTCCCAGAAAGACCCATTGGTGACATGAATGCTGCACATAATGCGTCTCCTATGGAAGTCCAGGTTCTCATTTGGGCCGGGACGACGGAACGGGTTTCGGTCATTTCGAGGCCCTCGCCATCAGGAATCTCGTGGTTGCGGGACTGGGTGGTATCAGGCAAAAAGGGATAGGGATCCATATGTTTAGCTAAGAATTCAGGCATGTTCTTCTTCGTGTAAGGGGCCATGATGGGATGAGACAAGGCAGTTTCATCAGACAAGACTTTAAGGGTCTCCTTGAGCTGCTCGCCAGCAAAGCCTTCTTCGAGTGATGAGGGGTCAATCTCAGCTACAGTTGGGTCGTCGTCAACCTCGACAGCGGCTTCCAGACAAAATCTTGATATCCTTCTGCTCCCCAGCATCGTCGCTACGCGTGCCGTACGGCGCCATAATTCCGTATCAGACTCATCACTAACCAGAGCTAGGGAGAAGTTGTCCAGCGCAGCTCTAGCTTGGTAATCGAGGGCTGGTTTATTTAGGATTTCCTCTGCATTTGTGTCCGGATGTTTCAAACGACTCTTCACACAATCCAAAATAAACTGCCCGTGATTCTTGTATGCGAGGTATAGGATTTGTGGGAGAGTGCTGGGAGCCTCGTCCGCGCCAGCACCCCCGAGGTCGAGGGCGAGTCCGAACGAGTGGTCCGCAAGCTCGAGTTCTGGATGCTGGTCTATCCGTGTAAATTCGGTGATACTTTCGGGATATTTGAAGATTTCGGAATTAAACAGGGCGGTGTATGCTGCTGCAGCTTCGGCGTATTGGGTGGGGCCTTGCGAATGTAGTTTTAGGGCTGTTTGGTACAGCTTGAGGGCATCCTCTATCTGTGACATATATCAGGACAGTCCTAGAGAAAGTTTCATTTGCAACACACCTGCAGTTCTTTGGTATTATCAACTTCATCATCGGGGTGGTCGTCCGGTTCGATATTGAGGGCAGTAAACGTAGACTATGAGTATTAGCCTAGAAAGAGCATTGAAACGGCAAAGATATCCCACCATTTTGTACGAACGCCGTATGTAGTTTGAAGATTCGAAGAAGGCAATAAAAGTTCGGAAGAAGACCAGCCAAACTTGGCACAAGATTCAGTCCACTCTAACAAAATTAAGGTCTGGTCGAGTGGTTTGGCGCAAATGGTAGCTTGAGAAAGTTGACCTCGAGCCTGCTCTAGATCCGACGCTCGTTATTGGCGAATTCGAAAATCTAGTCTTCTTGACCCCGCTTCATAGAAATGCCATTCAATTCCCCTTCGCGTTATGTTGCCAGTCTAGGTGCTGGCGCTGTCGTCGCGGATCAACGCGCTGCGGGTGCTTAAGAGCTCCGTTGATCGAATGGTTTCGGGAGACTCTGAGTACAGCCATAGAACTGTATACGCGTGGGGACCGGTCGTATAGGTTCTGTAGCGATCTAAGGGGGGGAATTCCGCCGGATTTCGAGGTGGAAGAGGTTCGTGGACCGCGAATACGTAGCTCTCTCACAGCTCAACCACATCGGTATTTCTGGCAAACTGTCACCGATTTATTTGCCGCGCCGCCCTGCAGATCTAGAACTATGCATGCATGCACGATCTAGACGCCATAAACGCGCGCCACCATTTATGCCGTGAAATAAGCGCCGCAGAGCACTGATAAAAGACAACTGGTGAGATTCCATTCGATGTCAAGAAATACAAATATGAAAGGAAATTATTGATAAAGGCCGCAAGAGAAGGTCGCAGCTATAGTAACTGAACAGTCTCCTTGACTGCCCGCGTTTCTATGTCTAGTCTCTAACCATCCTAAGGAATTCATATATTACATCCTTTACGATTTGTACATGTAATCCTGATCTTTTAATTTTCATCGCTATCTGGACTCTTTCCATCTGCATCTAAAAGACTGGAATTAATAAGTGATTGCACGTGACTGACAAGGCTGAACATAAGCGTGGACTCGGCTTGGCGTTCTCGTCGTTCAATTCCACTATTTTGATATTGCGACCCTTCACACTGCAGATCAACAGCCTCCTCCTCCGCAACTGCCAATCTCCTGAGTGTTGCAGCTCGTCTGCGTCTATCGACTCGAGCCATCCTATCCACGCTTTCTGGGCCCTCTAGGTCCAAAGAAAGCTGAACAAGATGGTTGCGCCAGCTGTCCCCGAGTACGTGGCCCGGCTCTAGACTGCTCCTGCCTCGCAGACTCCAGCTAATATTACCGCTCTAGGCTTATGGAGGAGATCCTACACGAATCTATCGACTCGCGAACAGAAGTCCTAGCTGCGTTACGGGAATTAGGACCACCAGATCTGGTTCAATTGATTAAACAAGCTCCACGAAATGCAGGAAAGCAGGTATGCTGAGTATCGATAGAGGTTTTGGGATACCTTCTAAATGGCCTGCAGGTCGGGGTCTATCATCATGTTACAGGAGTCGATGCTTCCTCCTCTGCGAGCTTAGCTGCTTACATCAATACCCTCACATACAAGGAGAATCACCAATCAACGACAAAGATAGTCGAAGGCGTCTACTGGTACGTGGGCATACTGTTTGCGAAGAATTGATTCTAATATCTTTTAGCTGCTACAATGCCTTCTCGAGACTCGATATGCGCGTTCATGTCAAGATTCCAGGAGGTGTGGACAGCTATTGTATTGATGAACGAGGGGACAAGAGACACGCTTCAGACGAATTGTGGTTGGAGACGTACCTTTGCAGTGTACTCCGTGCGTATTCATATGCAGACGATGGGAGTGGAGAGACTATCAGGAAAATAATGGGCGTTCGAAGATTCAACCCGGTCACAAACACCGAGACTGAGCACAGATTCTTGCAAGCCGCCGAGCAATTATTCTTCAGAGGTAGGATCACTTGGATAGGCTCGCTATATAGGGCTGACTAGTACAGGCTGGCAACTCGGATCCGATTCTGTCGTCCAAGTTCCGAATAATGTGTCGAATCATCTCACAGCTGGACTCCTGAAATACTTTTACACAACCGGACGATTTGCCTCTGGTATCAACCTCTTCGAGAAGCTACGAACACGAAACGTTGAAGTCTCGTCATTACTGGCAAAGGTTCTGTTCATGGGCAATGAGGAAGTTCAAGCGGTCAGAGTGCTCCACGAGTCGGTGAAGCAATCGCCTATGGATTATGTGATGCTCGATACACAGGCAGAGTTCTTGAAAAAGAAAGCCCTGAACCCAGCTTCCCCAGAAAGCAAAGACGAAAGATTACGGATGGCACTTGGCTGTGCGGATCGAAGCACAGTGGCTGCTCCAAGCGAATTCGGCACGTGGGCGAGATTAGCAGAGGTATATGTGTCGATGGAAGACTGGGAGAATGCGCTGACTACACTGAACTCGTGTCCCATGTTCACTTATCAGGACAAAGATGCCCCAGTCATGCCAGATCCAAAGGAGGTCTACCTACCCACTCTACCCGAAACACGGTTGGACGAGATAGACAGCGAGCCTGAATCGAAATACGGAGAGCAAGTACACCCAAGTCTATTGAGTCTACGAGCTGCCCAATACAAAGGGACCTTCAAGCATGCCTACAGCATATTGACGGAGATGACTGCGAAGATTGGATGGGATCAGCTGCTAAAGATCAGAAGTAATGTGTTTGTGATGGAAGAAGAGTATCGCAGCGAGAAGCAACCACCAGTTGGTCCGCAGGGTGACAAAGGTGACATGACCAAGCGAAATGCAAGCACCGATGTACTGAGAGGAAGTCCAGGTCCTCCCATAAACGGCGACGATCATACGGATGATGAGAAAAGCACCAACGGGGATTCAACGGCACCAGCCTTGGTTGCTGAGAACGGTGTCAAAGAATCTGCAGCCGACCAGTCGGTAGAAAAGCCTTCGCATACAGTAACACCGGAGGAGGTCAAAGGCGGTAATGAAGATGCAAGTATCTCTCCGGGAGCTATCATATTCATGCTAACACAACCCAGTCAGAAGCAACAGAAGAGCAACTTTCCCGCTTCAACAACAAACGCCTTTGCGAACGCTGGCTCGACAGCCTCTTCATGGTCCTCTATGAAGACCTCCGCATCTATACAATTTGGCGCACCGAAATGGCCCAATACCGCGCCCAATCGATGCAATACAAGAAGTCTGCCGAAGAATGGGAAATCCTCGGCTCCCTCGCCGAGCGCCTGCACCACCAAACCGAAGCCGTCGAAGCCTACCGCGCCTGTCTCGCCATCCGCTTCTCTCCCAAAGCCCTCACCGGAATCCTCGCCGATCTCGAGAAAGACAAGAATACCCGCGAGACGATCTCGAGCGTCATCAGGCTTGTCACGTGGCAGTACAGGTGGTACTCAGAGTTTAGTCCTGAATTGTTGTACACAATCCGCACGCTGATTGAAGACGATGGCGCGGTTAAAGTTAGGAGTATTATTCAAGCTACCAGCTTGCCGCAGAATGTCCTGGATTTGACGCATCATTACGCAGCGCTTTGTGCGACGTTTAGGAGCAGTGGCACTGAGGGTTAATTGCTTACTTGCGTGCTTCATTTTTTGGCGATGTGATATCCAAAAGCGAGGAGGAGTCGTTGCAGCGGTATATGGGTGAAAGGAGATATGTGGTGTATAATAGATAAGTGCCTTCTAGCTACAAAAGAATCCGATTTTTGTTGCACTTGCAACCGCCTTCTTTACTTTCCACTCCTTGAGTATACTATGACTGAATCACTTACCTACAGTCACTTTCACGGCAGATCAGTCTCTTAATTGTCCCCTTCTGTCTCGGACTCTTGCTTGTCTTGCTATACGCCGGACTTGGAAGTTCTGGTTCTGATTTGGATCTTTTCACTGTTTCATACCCCTAGTAAACTTACCGCGAGCATGACTAACTGCATTCCGAAGGGACCAAGACCCCAAATGAAGTCAACCCGCTGCGACATCGTGGGACAATACAGCTCTGAAGGGAAGTCAGACCACATCATCCACCGCCCAACCTGCATGATCACAAACAGAACCAAATATCCCGTATACCACCCATAATCCTTCGAGCTCCACGGCATCGTACTCGGCCCGCTCTCGCTCTTAACTCCGCAGCACCAGGCCGTCAAGTTCACCACCATCAAACAAGCATAACATGCCCCACCAAGTATCACAAAAACCACCATAACAAGCCCAACAAGCACGAAGAAAATAAGCGGAACCACAGCAACAACAGCCCCAATCCTATACACAGGCCAATTCCCCCCCTCCCCGGAAAATTCCCCACTCATAATCGCCGCACTTCCCTGAAACTGAATCGCTATAAGACTCAACACCGAATCGACAATAAGCAACGTAAACGCGTTGCCAGTCCACCCACGGAAATAGCCGAGTAGCATGATGAAAGGCGTAGGGCGCGGCTGGATGGCCCATAGTTGGAAATAGGACCATACGTCGTGGTTCAGGGCTGTGCCTGGTTGCCGGGTGATGATTGCTGTTAGGTATGTGAAGCCTATGGTTGAGGCTAGGCTTGTGAGTAAGCCTAGGATGCTGAAGGCGATGGTTTTGGAGTCGTCTTCGTTGGATGGAGAGGGGCGGCGTTTGAGGCATTTGAAGAGCGAGCGGGTGATGAGGCGGTGGCCGAGGAGGAGGGCGGAGAGGAAGAGGAGGGCGTTGTAGAGGAGTAGCTTTTTGGTGATGGTTTGTTGGGATGGGCAGTCGGTGGTGAGGGCTCGGAGGAGGTGTGGGGGGTTTGGCGAGAGGCTGGCGAGGGTAGAGGGGGCGATGTACTGTTGTAGGGGGTTTGAAGATGCTAGTTTTGCGATCGCACTGAAGATAAGTATTGATGTCATTGTGCTTTCAGAAACCTCTGGGGAATCATTTCATGCTGTGATTGAAGCTAATGTTGGTGTATATATGCGTGCCTGGAATTATCTACATACATCGAGGGCACTGAAATATCGATGGCGGCGCAAGACGTGGAGTTCCCTGCTGATGCTTCAGTCAGGCAAGTCTCAGACTCCGACTATACGCTCTTCACTAAACATAACACCGCACAAAGCAAAGGCTGAAAATTCCGGGCGTGGTGGGAGGTTGTGGCTGGATTGGGCAGCGCCATGGCCTGCTATTTTTCGACACGTGCTCATATTGCGGAGCTTGCCAAATAAACGACTACAACGCCCAAACGCCATGGACGCAAACACAAACATTCTGCTGAATAAGTGTTGCGACTTTGTCATGAATTGGTATGTAGAGGCGCAAGAGGTTCGAAATGAACGTGTTGCCAAGGTTTATGTTTCAGAGTAGGCTGACTTTTTCAAAAGGAGACAACAGGAAGCCCCCGGACATTTCCTACTACAGAGCAATGAACAGGATTTTGAACAGCCGACGCGTGATTTGTTGCTCCTTCGAAATCTCGATTAGGTCGAAAGAACCGGCAATATTTAATCGCATGAGATGATGAGAGGAACAAGAGCGAAGACACAATTTTGTCACGTGTGGCAGGATTGCTATGCTTAATCGGCAAGTATCACTCTGTTTGTCCAATGCATTAGCTGATGGTAGTTTGCAGGAAAACTAAGTAACAGATAGTAATATGATATAATGGTAAAGTCACGAACTGTCCAGCTGTTAGGTGCACCAATTTTGACGTCTTGACTTAGCCAAGCTGAAGGCGTAAAGTCACGCCATGCTGCGGAGTGGCGACTGATCACGTCTGAGAGAAATTCGGATGATATTTAGCATCATCTTGTGAATGAGCTTTCGATATAAGCGGGCGATCGGGGACCTGCTCGCTCCAAGTGATTATTATTCAGAATCTGAATCTAAAAGCACCAGCATGGCTTACGCATTCTCAACACCTACAATGGATGGTCCGGACTACCTTTTCCCACAAACTAAACTATCCTCGGGTCCAAGCGTCGGACTTAATACAACACAAGTGACGAGTAGGGGCCAAGATGCCTTGAAACAACTTGCTCTCGCTGCAAGAGCAAAGCTGGACAAGCACCAACGAAACACCTTAGACCAGCATCTCCAAGCTACCCCACCTCCAGATATTGCAACAATAACATCTCTCCTCAGTCAAGGAGCTGACCCCAACTTACACCCAAAAGGGAAATCAACAAGCCCACTCTATTCAGCCGCTTCCGCGGGCGAAATTCCCACACTCACACTCCTCCTAGACGCAGGAGCTCTCATCGACGCGCAAGGTGGACCATACAATACTGCCCTCAAAGGAGCCATCCTCGCGAACCAACAAGACTCAGCCGTTAGCCTGCTAGAGCGGGGCGCAAATGTCAATCATCGGGACGGCTTCGCGGACATGACACCTCTCGGTCTTGCTGCACGAGATAGGCACTTGGAGCTGGTAGCGACTCTCTTGGAATATGGTGCAGATGCCAATTTGCATTGCGCACCCCTCACAAGTCCTGTTGCGCTGATACAAAATGGCATGTGTACTCACAAGACCCAAAAGACGTCATGTAAGAAGTGTCCTTTTGCTGGAGAGTACAGGCAGATTCTTGCGATGTTAGAAGCGTATGGTGGCACGAACTCGGCGAAGGAAATGGGTACCAAGGCCGCGAAGTGGCTAGCGGAAACGTGGAAAGATGCGGAGAAGACTTATGCTTCGGACTCAGATGTGAGAAGAGCGATGAAGCGCTTGGAGAAAGCTAAGAAGAGGAAGAAGGAGAGGGAGGAAAGAGCTAGGTATCGCGCTGAGGAAGATTATAGACGATGTCAGGCGGGTGCTGCGTATATGCGGATGCAAAACTGACCTTGGCTTGTCCCCTCAAAAACAGCTGTTTCAATTTACGTACTTTCCTTCGCTATGCTCTGCTCTTACCTGGCGAAATTCTTTTCCCAGTCGAGAGTGTAGGGCATGGGGCGGCAGGAGCCCTCCATTCGCATAGGTGAGTTCCTCCCCCGATTCGGAAGGATCGAGCTGTATGGGTGTTTACATTACCGTTCTCAAGATTTGTCGATGCATCCCAAACATCATCAATAATTACAACAGCAACTTCTTAACCATCGCCATTGCCCACGCGTTACATATACTTACTACATCAGCCTCAAGTTAGTTTTTAGCCATCAGCAATGGCCACGCGACCGCCGGTCGTTTTCACTTCTCCTGACGGCGAGCCCGACGTACGATTCAAGATCTTTGGAACCTACGAACTCCATGCGCATTCCTGGGTCTTGAAAGAACACTCCTCATTTTTCAGGAGTTATCTGGACCCAAGCTGGCGCCTCGATCCTACCAGTGCAATCAAAGCCTCATTAGAAGTGGGACGGGCGCCCAGATTTCGATACGAATGGGTCTCGAAGGTCGAGGAGCGTGACAAAGGCTGCAGGTGCAGCTGGTGTGTGAGGTCTGCTACAAGTCTCCTTGTCAACGTCGGCAAGCCTACCTGGAAAGTTATGAGAACCTTCGCTGACCCAGGTATAGGAGAATGAAGATCAAGGCTCAATCGCATTATGCTGCGCTCGCCACCAACTAGAACAGTGGATTGTGTTCCGGGACTTCATTGGCAGTTTTTACCAGCAGTCCTTTATGATTCCAAACCATAAGTGGCTGAATCACCTAGCTCGGATGGCTGATTCTTATATTGCACATCGGGTGGTTTCCCTTAATCTCGATCGGTCCTTCGACAACAATTTGGTGACAATCCAGCCGGACAAAGCAATACTTTTCCTCCCATCCGCGATCACGCTTCGAAATACAAGATTGTTCAAAGATTGCATGGTTATGGCCTCAGGGAAATGGCCTATGCGATTATTATATGAAGACGATAAAGCAAAAGAAATCCTGTCTGAGCTTCCACCCAAGGTCGTCGAGCATCTAGAGAACATACAGGACGAGATTGCCGCATATGTCGCAGAAGTTCTATGGGAATTGGACAACATGGTCATTCCAAGGCCGAACGACGACCACGGGCTCGCAAGCATCAAGGCAGACATGCGAAAGGTAATTGAGGACTTGAAATTAAGAAGTATGGCGGAGGTGGGTCCGCCCTATGTCTTTGCCATGCCCAAATACCTCCGAGCACTTTCGAGGAGCGAATTGACGAAAGATTACGGTGATTATCGCGCCAGGGAACCGAACTTAGGAGATTCTCTCGACTTGCTACTTGAGAATGGATTGGCCCTCTACCCAGCGGCTGTTTCCGGAGAGGGATGTTTCGAGTATCACTTCCTCGGAGTCGGGATTTCAGATGAGGATCTTCCATGGGACAACACAAACGACAAGAATTGGGAGTGATTGAGCCTATTGTAGACTAAACCAGATTGGACAGATGTCGATCAGCCTTCGAGATATGCGCTGTGTCAGGCAGTGCTGGGTAGTCATTAGCAGTAGTTATAATTAATTGACAGAGTCTAAATTCGATTTCCGCCCCACATGTGAATGATCAGCAAAAACCCTTTTACACAGGAGATAAATGTGTCCCCGGGTTGAGCTGATGGAACCTTGACTCCTAATGGCATGCTGTTCGCCGTACTTAGAACATCAAGGCACCACATTCTTTTGGAAATTTTAAGGTTGGAGTTTGATTTTACTTGCATGCCGGTGTCGATGAGCGTACAAAATCTCAATACGCCCTCATTTCAGCCAAATGATTCCCAGTGGAAGTCAGTCCCTATCTACCAATTCGATCCCTCCTTGCTGAATAAATCCCCAAAAGGTTTTCTTGGTGGTCCATTCGCGTTCACTTTCTTGTCACCCCTCTTCACTCGCCGTTCAAAAATAATATTTTATTCAATTCAATTTGATCCTCCTCCTCTACCTCTCTCAATATCTCTTTCCCCGTTCGACTAACTAGGTCAACAAAGCCTTCCCCCTCCTCCTCCTACTCCTAACAAACCCCTCATACCCCACCTTACTCATCAACACCAACCTTCCCTCTTCCGTATACCGTATCCCTTTCGTACTTACATCCTCATATTCCTCCAACTCTTTAATTTCTTTTGAAACTAGAGGATTTGGGGTTTGGGACGGAGAAGAGGTGGGATGGGGTTGGAGATGGGGATCGGAGGCAGAGTAACGAGAGAGATATAGCTCGTAGTTTGAGGGGGAGAAACAGAGGAGGATACTGGGTGTGTTGGGGACGAGGAGGGGCGAGGTCGTGAAGTGTGTGTGTGGTGGGGGGATGGTTGTGTGGAGAGGTGGGTTTCGAGGGGGAAGGGGAGGAGCGGGGGTTAGGTTGGGTGTGGAAGCTAGGGATGATGGTTGCTCTTCGGGTTCTAGGTCAGTGACAGGAGCGGGCGTGGATGCTGAGGACTCATTCCCGCTCTCTGATTTAGTGATGCTGGATGTTGATGCGAGATCGTCTACCTTTGGTTTTCGGCGAAGTTGAGGCGCCATTGTGGATACTGCTCGAAGGTTCACCTTAAAGTGTTTCTAGTTGTGGGGACTTGGGGTTATGTTTGAGGTTTCTGGGGTTATTTTGGTTTTGTTGTCGAGTATTTGTTCATGAAGGGTTTTGAAATGTGTTTTCATTGTTTGGCTAAAATCTCTCCTGAACACGGAATGAAAATTCTTTGTTCGGGCACCGAGTTCCTTTGTTGGTTGTTGCTGGTGGTTTGGGTAGTGCTCAAGCAAGGATGCTGTTTTTGGCTCGAGGACAATACAGCGTGTCGCTCGAGCCCCTTTGTGAGTGGCCGAGGCGAGTCACATGATACTAGGCGCCCCTTTGTATACTGATTCTGCGGAATGCTAGGAGAGGATCGCGATCTCCTAGTGAACTTGGTACCATAAAGCTGTTGGGATTCATGGTTTCGTGATGAAGACTACCCTGGCGACAGGCTGGTTGTCCGTTTTTGCTAGGGCTTCGGAGCGAGGGCTGGTGTACGTTGCAATGCCAAGTTCCGGATACTGGGTAGATCGTTCCAACTGCTATATGGCCTCGGACGGGATGAGTGAACCACAGTGCTAGGTGTAACTTGGTTGGCGGCTGGGCAAAGCGAATCGTGCAAGGAGTTTGTTGACGATCGAACGGTGCCAGTTTGTGAAGTACGGGAGAAAGGAGTGAATCCAACGGGCTCTCCATTCTGGCAGGCAAGTTTTCCAAGTGGTAGCACAGCCGTCTGCCCAAGGTACAGGACCTCTAGAAAGCATGGTACAGCGGACTCTGTGGCACGATCGGCCAAAATAACAGTGCTCAGTGCGCATTCCACGTCGATTCCAACCGAGTGGTCGCCTACCACCGTCCATGAACAATCATGTGACGGCCCATCTTTGAAAACACCAAAGATCATGCGGAGTGTGAAGTTATCTCTTCTAAGCCCGTATTTCAACATGTCTACAAGGCTTAAGAAGTGAGCTTTGAGCAATGCTTTCAAGCGAATGGAAAATTTCAGGGCCGCCTCATCATATTCGCACGTAAGAATTTTCCATGCCTTCGACCCAGGATGTTCAATAGTTCCAAGTAATTGCTGGTTCTTTGAATGCTGCGATACGAGATTCTTGGGCTGAAACTCTGATAGGCGATTGTGTTCGATTGTGAGAAATCCCAAAGTGGTAAAGGCCTCTTGCTGACGAGAAACGATGTTAAGAACTACATTGGCTTCCAAAATGCCAACCGGAATATCGAGCAGATTTTTCCACTCTAGGGTCCAGGTAAACCGGAATTCCCTCCGATCTTCCGTCCACGTTCCATGGATGGGTAGACCTCGGAAATATCTGAAGTCGACGAGGAACGATGCCTCTGCTGGGTCTATCTCGTACGGGGCCTTGAGATGTCCGATAATTCTTTGCTGGGAATTGTCAAGCTTGCAGTCCAGGACTGTCCACTCTGTTTCCTGTAAATCGATGGTGCGAGGGAAGTCAGACGTAGAGTCCTTCATTTCAATTTCAGCGTCTTCCTCATTGATGACTATAGTTTGGTCGGATTCCGGTTCACCCCAGTCGTCAAGTTCACTTTCTTCCTGTTGGCACTCGGCCCAGAATCTTGATAAACTCAGTGCTTCCCATGTGAGAAGCTCTCTCAAACAATCTTTCCCTTCGTCCAAACAGAGATGTTGATCCCAGAAGTCCTTGGCTGATCGATAGGACTTGTCACATCCACACTCGCGTAATCGACTCCTTCTTATACCACGGAATACTAGGTCAAGAGCTTTGGTGCACTGAATGGGCTCACCAAAATTTAAGTCATCCAAACATATGAATACACATTCCTGCAAACCGACGAAAGATAAATCCTTTGTGAGGCACTCCCACCCAGCCTTGGTGCGCCAGTGAGCCGAAAGTCCATCTTCCCTGGCGAATCTGCGACCGCAACCTCGAGAGAAATCGCGATCAAAGCCTAGGCCCTTGCAAACAACATTTCTTTCGGTTGAGTGCAGTTCTTGATGTCTCTTTTGGTCTTTCAAACGCGAAAATTGCTTCGGGCAAGATGGACAATGGTATGGCCGCTCATTGCTGTGGCTGCGCATGTGTTCTCGAAGAGTTGTCGATCGAGTAAATCGCTTTCCGCAAGATGTACACGGAAACTTCGCTGGGTTCTTTGGGCTCTTCCGGCTTTGTTTCGACGAAGTGGATTTGATGGGAGTCGAGCCGTTTTTATTCCCCGAGATGATTGGAACGATCGGATCCTCGGACTGGACTGACTCTACGGGTTGGGCAGCGGCTGATGATACAGACGGCGAGTTCGCGGAATCTGTAGTTTTTGTCTGTCTCCCCAGCGATTGCGATTGCGTTTCGTGTTCGGGATCGCTCATGGAAGATGGTGCCACATTTCCAGGGTCCGCTGGCAAAGTATTCCGAATGTAGACCTTCAGCAAGTCGTTCTCCTTATCAAGCGCCCGGACTACATTTCCAAATAATAGCTCCAAGTTATCCTCTAGACTGTACAGGTGATCACTATGTATGTGATCCAGACTACTGGTGCCCTCTCTGATACGCTTAACATGTTGGAATCGTTTTGACAATCCTGCATCGAGGGCAATTCGGTTCATCTTAGTCTCATTCTCAAGTTGGGCGAGCTGCTGAGAACTAGCTATTGTCAGTGCCTGTCGTGCCAGAATTCGCGTCTACTCACAAGGCAGTAGACATCTTCGAAGCACAAGATTTGAAATTGAAGGGTTGAACTCGTCGACGGGTTCAGAGGTCACTTTGCACTGTCATAGCACTATTGTAGAGCCTCCAAAAAAAAATCTGGGAACTCTCGTAATTGATGTATGGCCGTCAAGAATTAAGCAAGGCGATGCCATGCTTCGAAATGGGAGTGCATCGCCGTGATATACCTAGCACGGCACGACCCAGGCTCCCAGCAATGTGGCTTAGAGAGTCGCCTGCAGCCGCTATGGTGGCCCGTATAGCGGCTTGTCTCACCACGAACTTTTGAATTTTTAGTCCTTTTGTTTCGCGTTTTGCCACGCAACCACGCATTAAGATAGAAAGGTATTTATGCAGAACTAATAACATGCCTTTGAATTTATGTTGCGACTGTTTTCGCGCAGTGCAGGACCCTTCCTGGTACAGGAGGGGGGTGGTGCATGAGGGGTTGTAGGCCAGCCTCGCTTGAAATTCTAAAATTCCTCTTAGACCAACCCCTCCTATAACCATCACCCTCCTGCACCCCCAAAAATAACCTGAATCGTTTAAAAAAAGATTTGCAACATATAAATTGAATAATTTCAATTGCTTGGGCCATACGCGCTTTCATCTAGACCCTTCGTTGTTGTGGAAAAATAAGTTCAAAAGTTCAAAAGTTCAAGGTGAGACAAGCCGCCCTACGGGCCACTTTCGATCGCTTGGGTCAATTCAAGGCGATGCAACTGTCATCAATCATGAACCCAATGAACATACAGATGCAGGGGCGGCTGGCGGGGGCTAAATACTCAAGGCGATGCCGGTTCGCAGTTTCTTTCAACATCGCCTTGGAAATCTAGCGTCCATCTTTCAACGGCGATGCAATCTTCCTACGACCACAGCCGGCTACCGCGAGAACCATGTTCAATGTCTCAAGGCTCCTAGCAATGCGAGTACCGCGCATCAAGATACTGGTTCGACTTTGATGCGTCGCCTTCCAGGCGATGTTCTCCATCTTGCAACTTCCGCGCAGCAGTCTGCCAACGCTACGAGTCGTTCCCAGTGGAAATCTCTACAAATGGCCATCTTCCCCAAGCTCATGATGCTGCCATTCAAGCTCTCTTGGCATCGTACTCCTCTGGTCTAATCTATTCAAATCACTGAAGCTGGTCCCTTTGCTTTATGTCCCCAGCCTCGTGACAGTATCGCGCGTCGCACAACCTCAGCATGCCTCCTCTCGCAGCTTCCTCGGACATCTGGACACCAGATGTGATAGCTACTGTCGTCTATCGAGTCATCATGATCATTGTCAGCCTGGCATTCATCTGGAAAGCCTACCGTCAACCTGTCAGACAACTTGACGGTATGTCCTATCCCCCGCACACGAACCCCTCACCCTCCTAACATCGATCGCAGACGAACACGTTTTCGACACCGTACTTCCTCGAACCCCTTCCCATATCTCTCGTTCAAGTTCTAGATCAGTCTCTCATGCTCTCATAGCCGCACAGCTCGAATCTATGGTTCAATCGACGCTTGGTATCGAGGATGACGAGCAGGTTGTACCGCCTTTGGTCCCCCGTAGGAACGACAATAATTCAACACCCATTGCATGCACGAATCGAGAGCTGGAAGCTGAATGCCCAACTCTGCGGAGCCCCAAGGAACATTGCTGGACAATAATGGTGGATACTCGTGATAGCATAGGTGGAGGACGGCGCAGTGCTGGTGCTTGATGATAGCTTGAATCATGCTGCGTACACTGGATTTTCGGGTCGCCGTGTAGTTCTAGTTCGTGTTTGACTGGGTGTCTACGCCGTGGGGTTTCTAAGTTCTGTGTTATCAGTAATTTTGCCTGCGTTGTATCAATACCATTTCAAGACCAGTATTCGAAGTCGCCGCACTTTTATTTCACCCGCCAAAAAGGGCGTAGATGATTCTATCCTTTGTCGCACCTCTGTATCTCTGAAGCCTGGGAGAAGTCGAAGTTTGTGCCATAGTCAAGCATAAAAATACTACAAAAATCAAGTCCTGGCGTCGGAAGTTCGGGTCAAGTGCCAATTCAGCAAGTAATATTTAGGACTTCAGTTCATGATCCTTTCCAACAAGCTTCTTAAGACAGAGGACTCGGGGGAAACAGTGCCAAATGAAGTCTTCGTAGCGTTTGTGGCAGTGGTGCACCAGGTATTATATTGATGGGATAGCCCCATAATTGTTGGGTGACGTTGCCTTCCCTCGTTGCGGGATTGTTTGCTGTTGGAATTATCCCCAGCAAAAATCGAAATCCGACAATGCCATTTGGAGACTTTCGTGGAAGCTTACTGGTCGAAGTATCAAATAAGTGGTCGAAAGTCAGACAACATTTTCAGCATCAAGTGACTGCTGATTTGGCTCGAAGGAAGATCTCAAGATTAAAAGTATTTTATTTCTAGATCTTCTGATCCCGATCCAATTACCAGATTCTCGGGTTACGCATTCTTTGTCGACACATTCAGGATGCAGACGAGACGGTATGGTATATTGATGCTCATCATCGCCCCGCCGGATGACCTCGTAGTCAAGTCCAACAGCACATCATTCTCGTTATTATCATGAAGTTCATCATACATTCGGCGGTAAAGATGTATAGCTCACTCTCTACTTTCTACTTAGATCTTTTCAATTCCGGTATGCTACTTATCATTCGCTACTTTCGTGAACATGCTTTCACTCTCTTTTCACGTTCTTTATGATACAAGCCCCGTAAATCGACGTGATGATCCAAGTGATACGCCAACATCCAACGTAACGACCACGCAGACCACCTTTCACAAACTTGACCCCACGGTCAGCTTCAGCGGATACTCTGATCCTCAAGCATTTACTTCGGCTTCAACCTCAAGCGCAAGTTCATCGACATCTGTCTGTCACATAAAGTAATGCACGCAGAAAAGTTCGCACGGCGCTTTTGTATAGACGCCTGAATTTGAAGGTCGAAAGCTTGTATGACGACTCCCAAATATCTCATCACTGATGTGGTATGAGTAACATAAGCTTATCCGCGTCATACCGAAAAGGACATCTTACTTCTGAACCAAACATTCGAATTAGCGGGGAAGAAAACCACAAGCACCACAGAATTGTTCAGAATCCGACAAAACAAATAACGGGAAACACTTCAGCCGCTCCGAGTAGAATCGCTAGAACTTTCAGAACTGAACTAATCCCAGGCTTACTACCCCCTCCAGTGACCTGAGGAAATCCAACATTGGTTCTTGAAAGTCCTGGCGTGGCCCCTCTCACAGTACTTGTTAATGAAGCAGTCCCTATGACAACTACTGGAGCGGTGGCTCCCACGGGAAGGACATAAGTGGTGCCAGAAACAACAATGGTTCCTCCAGGCAACAAGGTCTGACCACCGACGACGACTGCCGAACCTGCCGATGGTCCAATAGTGATGGGCACTGTCGCTCCGAATGGTAGCAGGTAAGTGGTGCCAGACGCCACGATGGTTCCACCAGGACTCAATGTCTGGCCCCCGACGAGGATTGGCCGGCCTGTGGCTATCACGGGGACAGTTCCCCCGGTTGGAAGCAAATAGGTCGTTCCAGAAACCACGATCAGTCCGCCTGAGGTTAAAGTCTGCCCTCCAATTACAAGAGCGGGGTTTGAAGCTAAATCGTATCAGCTAGCTATAAAGATTAATAAACATTGCAACTCACCGAGAGTGATGATCTTGAAAGGACCTCCGTTACTTCCTCCCACACTAGCTGACGCCACTTTTGTGTTCTCAAGAGTTACAAGACCGGAAGGGCCGTAGCTGAGTGTAATACCATTGACTACAGCTGTGGCTCCTGGGAGTATTGACACGCCATTCACTATCGCTCCGAGTCCGGATGGTATATTTCCAATAGTCATCGGAATACCTCCCACCAATGTAGTAATCGTACTTGAGCTTCCTGAAGGGTTGGTCTTGATGTATATGGAGGAGAACTCGTAGCCGACGGTCAGACCGTTGAGGTTTACGATGGATCCCGGAAGTATGGTCCTGCCGTTCACAACAGCGCCGCCATCTGAAGGAAGAATTGCAAACGTTATCGGTTGACCACCCGCCGTGGTGGTAAAAGTGCCCAGGACTTGTCCCGATGGATTACCAAGAAAACTAACGCCATTTGGGAAAACAATTTCTGTAGGGGGGGCTACTGGAGGGCCGGAGGTTTTAGCAGGAGGGGAGGTAGTCTGAAATGTGGATTTGGACTCCTTGGCCGGTTCTGAGATTGGAATATCTCCAGGAGGGTTTGAGGGCCTTAACACGAAGGATGCCTCGGTAGATGTGTAAATCACAGTGATGTCCAAATCCTCTGTCTCACTGACAAGTTGAGAGATCGTTGCGGTTGCATCATTCGTTAAAGCCTTGGTGATTGCTTGAGTCAGTGTCAATACCGTGGTTTTTTGTTCGAATCCGGGTTGAGTAATGGAAGTTGTGATCGGGCTAGTCACGGTGATAGCGTAGCAGCTCTTTGTAGGTTCTATAATGTCGGGAGCCACCCATATGGTTGAACTTATAGTAAGCCCAGTGTTGGCTTCGGAGCGAGTAGCCCATGTTGCTGTTGGTTTGGTGATACTAGCCAGAGTGAGATTACCTGTTGTCACTTTTGTCACTGACACCAAACCAGTCCCCGATGAGTCCAAGCCAGGTGATAAGGTGGCTATTTGCGAACCCTGGGGCGCCCCCTCCCGAGGATTCTGTTTAGCATGCTCCTCCTTTCTTTTTATTTCACTATCGATACCGCGTACCATAACTCTCTCATCTAAAGTCGCCATCTGAACAGTAGTTGCGGTATACGTGTGAGTTCTCAACAGAGTTGTTGTTCTGTATATAGCTAGCGTCGAAGTTCGTGTTTGTGTTTGTAATAAAGTTGTGGATTGAATTTCAGTGGATGTTCTTGTTGAAGTTCCTATCAGGGATGTTTTGGTAGCCGTAGCGGTATTGAATACGGTAATGACTGTCGTACATGGTTGATCCAAATTTGTCGGTTGAGCAAAACTTGAGGTATATCGCACGGTCCGAATCTGGCAAGCGATTAGCAATGCCCTGCTCATGAAAAGGTACGTTATACTTCAGTCACGGTTGAGGGTCTTGAGTCAGTATTCGTTGCTTGGGAGCTTGTTAAAGTTACGAGAGAATCGTCTTGTGTTGTTCCAATGCTTTTAGAGTTATGTGGGTACGGCTCACCAGAGCTGAATATAAACCACAGAAAGATCAAAATCAGGCCATTAGTCTTGTATAACATGATTTCCATTTTCTCTTGGGACGATTTTCGTGAGTAAATGCACATTCAATGGATGTTACCTCAGCTAGAGAGACAGCCGTATAATAGCGAATGCAGCGCACGGCATGAACGTCAAAAACCCGTCTCAATATCATCGGCTACCAAATTACGACACTCTGACCTAGGCTGTGCTATACTCTGGAGAGGCTTAGTGCTTACTTCAAGGACGTCTGTCACCGTACATTGCAGCATGAGGCTGCATACAAGGACAGTTTAATATCCGCTGATCGGCATTATTGGTCGAGATGTTAACTGAATTAGGTCAGTGCAACGGCTGGGAAAGCCACTCTAACAAACAGCAGTTAATTCAATATATTTCGCTAATAGAAAGATCATCCTGACTGAGGGCAGCCTTGCAGTACGCCGAAGATTTGGCCGATCAATATTTTGTGTCGACTCTCGAGACAATCATAAGGCTGGCCTCGACATTGTGATCGAGCGGACGAGGCTCTCTCCTTGTTGCAGCCGACCAATGAAATGCTTATCGGATCTCGTTTTAGATATTTATAAGCATTATTCATTTACGCCGTTGCAGCAAGGTATATTAGCCGCGGCCATTAATTGCCCGGTGTGGGTGCACAACCTGCTGTGGCTGTGGATGCCAAGTCGACGCAACGGTAAGTTTTGGGGGCCGATAGATTTATGACACCGTTCTAAATGTAAGTATCTTATATTCTTTACGAACGTTTATGGCGGATTTCTGGTCTTTAGGCGTCGTTGCTGGATAGCCACGCCGAGCTGAAAAATTATCGTTTCTAGAAGTTAACAGCACTTTTGACAACAGCAATTATCCAGCGAAGAGGTCCCAAAAATATGTTTTTAATCAGCCAAAAGCGAGAAGCGAACATCATCAAACCTTTCAGCTTCTCTCCTAGTCGACGCTGGGAGGGTAGTGATGGACGCTGGTCAACTTTTATTCTACGGATAGGTACGCCTGCGCAAACCTTTCGAGTGCTGGTTTCAACTGCTAGTCAAGAGACTTGGATTCCATTGTCAGACGGATGTCTTCCATCAGACCCAGAGAACTGTGGCGATTTGAGAGGAGCCCAGATCTTCCAAAATGCAGCCAGCAATGGTTTTAAGGTAAATCAGGTATGCAATTTCTATGAGAATACGAGATATTCAGCTGTATAGCTAAATATGATTCGTATTCACAGTCTTCAACGTGGGAATCCATTAATCTTTACGGCTTATCTTTGGAGGAGAACCTAAACTATACCGGTAATGGGAGATACGGATTTGACACAGTCGGCCTTCAGATCCAGAATAGTGGTGGAATCACATTGACACATCAGATTGTCGCAGGTAAACTCCAAAGGCTGCAATACTGTCTAGAGGCTTACTTTGGCTTAGGAATAGCCACAAAGGACTTTATGCTGGGGGTGTTTCCCCTTGGACCAAAACCAACAAACTTTTCGGATTTCAATGACCCGCAGCCAAGTTTCATGTGGACCTTACGAAATCAAAGCCTTATATCCAGCGTATCGTATGGCTATTGTGCCGGCTCCAGCTTTCGAGGCAATCTCGGCTTCGGCACCTTGACCTTGGGAGGATATGATTCTGCGCGGTTTCGGCCAAACAACATGACTTTTGATTTTCGATCACCTTATTCGGGCAATCTTGTAGTTGGTATACAATCGATCGAGGCGGAAAACACGTTGTCAGGTGTTGTATCTCTTCTTCCAACTGGTATCCTGTCTTTTATCGATTCCACCGTCCCGGAAATCTGGCTCCCTATACCTGCCTGCGAGATGTTTGAAGCTGCTTTCGGTATGGTCTGATTGCTTCCCTTTCTTTTCATCAAGATAGTTGCAAGTTTGTCGCAATTTTGAAGTACGCGTGCTAATCTACCATCTGGATTTCAGGCCTCCAACTGGACACACATACAGACAGGTATCTCGTTAATGATACAGTCCACTCCAAACTCGTGGAATTAAACCCAAGTATCACTTTCAAACTCGGCTACGAGATATATGGCGGTCAAAGTATCAACATAGTCTTGCCCTATGCCGCATTTGATTTGCAGGCCAATTACCCAATTTATCCCAAAGCAACCAATTATTTCCCAATTCGAAGAGCGTCAAATAATACCCAGTATGTCATCGGAAGAACGTTCCTGCAAGAAGCGTAAGTCCCAAGAGCTTTTAGACCAGTCTATGCCAGATACTCACGTTCTAAAGATACATCATTGTGGATTACGAGCGATCGAACTTCTCAGTTTTCCAAGCTGCATTTCCAAAAGATACCGCTTCAAATATTGTATCAATTTACCCTATCGAGTCTCAAAAACACAATAGTTCTCCCGCGACGGGTTTCAAGATCGGTATTGCAATTATCGCCGTTGTAATGCTAGCCCTGGTAGTTGGAAGCTATTTGGGATACCGACACAAACAAAAATGGCTGAGATGGATTCAATCGAGAAAACCAGCAAAGTCTAGTACATCCAAACAGGAGATGGAGAGCAAGGAAGTTGAAATCAATGAATTGCCGCAAAACGCAATTGAAGAGGTGTCGGGACAGTCGTTGTACCCCGAGATGGACACAGGGATGGTTCCGGAAATTGACAACGAGGAAATCATGGCGGAACTGCCACAACCAATGGTCTATGAAGTCTCCGGGGACTCAAGCGTCTCAGCACAGAGGCATAAAAGAATCACAGATCAGGTTAGTACTCAGCTAATGAAGTGAGAGGCGCACGGTAACACAATTTGAATAGCATGACTGAGGCTTCTCTGCGAAGCGTTCTAGATGACAGAACATAACTCAGCAAGGACATCTTATTGAAAATTTCGTTCGTTTGGAAGAGAGCTTCTTGACAATCGCGAAAAGTGCAGGAATACGGTATACCTGCATCGATAGGAATCAGTTTCCACTCCTCTAAACATGCATAAGGGACGCGTTGGAAATCACAATCAAACGAGCCTCCAATTAAACATGCTTCCGTACGGAGTACGATGTTTGAATCAGTGGAGGGAGTATGCGCCAACCACGGCGCCAAAAATCCGATGTCCGTCCCTCCCCACTTTCTACTTATATTCGAATCGACCGAATTGGTCCGAGACAGACCGAGCAACTGTCTAATGCGGCAATGCCACATACCAGTTGCTGCTTGATCCCTGCTGCGCCTCCTATCAATGCGTATTTTCCCCGGGTCCTAATTTCAAATGATACGACATACAATTTATCGCTGCCGCTCTCATATATCCAAGCCGCTCCGATGTCAACAAGTCTTCCTGTTATTCCCTTTCCTTTATGCCTGACACTCCATGGGCATTTTGGCCGCATTTCGCCCCACAAAGTGTTATTTGCGCAGTAAGAGGTGTTAGACTGTAGATTTGGCAATAATCTCGAGTTAATTTGCGCTTTTGTTTCTTGAATCTTTAAGAAATTGCGTTGTGTTCAAGATACTGAGAATTGACTTTTTTTTACCTGGCGAAGACCCCTCATACTTCCCACAGAAAAGACACCTTGAAAATCCATTTAACCCAAAAGGGAATAGAGTTGAAATTGCCGTTTTGGAGCTAGCGACCGGCGTAAGAAGGCGTATTGATACTGTTGATGCAAGGCGAAAAGGAGCGTATTGTTGGATCAAGACTGATGCTTGGGGAAAATGAACTTCACTATGTCACAGCATGAGTAAATTGTAGAAGAGCGGTCTGTTGAAACATCCCATTTGCTTGCTATTTAAGCTTTGCATTCTACCCTCCTGAAAATTACCGCCCTCCAGTTGCTCAGGTTCCGAAAGCAAACAAAGATCGTTCCTAAGCAGCAAGCAATTGTTCCTTTGAACGACCTCCTCATACCTCAGTCCACCAAAATGCTACAAATCTTAAGCTCAAGCTTCGCTATTGGCACAGTCTGCTCTCGTTGCCGCAGCACCTCAGAAACATGCTCGACAGCCTGCCCCGGGCCTCAGTTCAACAGCTCAACTGTCACTTACGGACCTGTAAGTGCTGAATTAGCCAGATTCAAATAGAGAAGCTCTTCTGGTCTAATCCTTTCGAACTTAGGAGTACTGATCGATATGCGCTTCTTCCCAACAAGGCGGATTTCGTCGTCGATTTTGACAGGGGCGGTTTGAATGCCAACCGAAAGTCGATCCCCGCACTTGTTGGTTTGGTTCATCAGTCACGACAGGGTAGATGGCGCGTGAGTTGCATGCCATAACGGACTTCTCGATGATATAAACACTGATGATACATGATAGCCTGCAGCATCACCCCGATTCACATACATCCCAGAACTACTGAGCTCCTCACTATCCTAAGTGGTCGCTTAACGAACTATATGATACCAGAAGCCGGTGTCAACAATACGAATTGCACACAGAGAGTCATACGAAACCGTGTTGACCGCCAACGTGATGACGATCAATCTTCAGGGCGCTTTCCACACTTTATACAACTCTGAATATCAAGGCGCCATCCCACTTGCGAATGCATTTTTCTCCTACGTTGGCGATATCATCGCAAACGAATTGAACCAAGCTTTCTCTGGAAGCCAGATTGGTGCCGTGAGGCAGGCGATTGCGCGCAGAACACAAGCGATTCAAGAATGCCAGAAGAAGTGCAACATCCCCAAGCGTTATTAACGGGTAGACAATAGCACCATCAGGAGTTGACGAAGCTATTGTCTCTTTCTAAAACATGGAGTTAACAATGACCGAGTTAACAACGTTGTGTACACAAGTTAAGAGGGTGGGTTGGTGGAATTGATTAATGTTTCGCGATTATTGCGCTCTGACCTTCAAGGTATTCGTTGCCTGTCCGGTTTATAGATACCCTAAATGCCGGCGTTCGATCTCTTTGCATGGATCACAATAATTAAGCTATTCTTTTCGCTCAAGGATGATGACAGTACCGGGACTTCGCATAATGACTCATGCCGGGGAGGGATTATGCCAAGCAAGATATGTCAGCCACCATTCCCAGTGATTGGGGCTGAGTAAGAGCTAGGTCTCCTTTCAGTAATTGATGGCAAGTAATTGCGCACCTTTCCCATCGCTTATCGGCATTCGGACGAAAATTCGGTTGCCAAGCTACCCCTTGATGTGTATGTATATCACTTGACCGCCTGTGATAAAATTCTCCTCTGCGTTTTCGACTGATACCGACTTTAAGTTCGACCTCAATTTTCATACAGCATAATTGAAGCAATACAACAATTATCGACTCTTCCATTGAGAAGCTTTGATCATGGTGCGACAGCGACCCAGTATTTCCATGGACATAAAAATACGAAGAACGCATGAGAAGTCAAGGACAGGCTGTATCAGATGCAAACAACAAAGGAAAAAGGTAAACATCATATTTTGACGATGCACCAAGCTTCTTACTAACACGAGCAAAGTGTGACGAGGTTAAACCGAGCTGTACAAAATGTATGGCAGGTGGCTATCCATGCCAATATGTTCTCCGCCAAACGAGTGGTGCCAGAGATGTCAAGAAAGACAAATCCGAATCGCCAGCTGGAAAATATTCTCCTTCTCGTCTTTCGGGTGAGGATTGCGTTGTCTCCCGGAATAGTATAAGACGGCCGCTCTCGGCGCCATATAGTGTTCTACAATGGCCCATTTTTTCGAGAGAATTATTCCTAGATTCAAATTATGCCGGAGCACGGCCCTGGCCATCTCCATCCGAATCCGGTCATATTTTCAGCGTAACGCAGCTAGCCCTTCTAGGTCACTATCTTACGAACACCTGTCGCACAATCCCCTTTGACGCAGATGAACTCTACGTGCTCCAAGTCGGGATTCCCAATCTCGCATTTCGGAGCAAACCTCTCATGGCATCTCTGCTCGCGCTTGCCGCTGCTTCTAAAGCTTTCGATCTGGTCAACAGTTTGACTCCGTTCGAGCATTTGGACGAAATTCGACAGCTGCTGAGCTTTGCGGACGTTCACTACCACTCATCGCTTCGCGAGATTCAAGCATCGGTCTCGTACGTGGACAACTTTGATCATATCCTTGCGAATGCGGCCTTGATGGTATTATATGGACTTGCAAGTCATTGCGTTCGCATTCGGCTCACTCGGATGGCTAGACTGCGAAACGAGACGTTACCCGTAGATTTATTACCTGAGGGGACCCAATGGATTTATCTCATACGCGCAGCGCATTCAGCGTACGTCGGATTGCTTCACGATCCGGGTCATGGAGCACTTGAAGAAGCCATTTATGAGAGCAGTGATAGCGCAGATAGCTCCGATTCAATGAGCAGCTTCGATATCCCCACTCTGTATGAAAGCCGCGTTTTGTCTCCTGAAAATGGGCCGTCGGAAAAAACCAGGAACATGCTGTTTCCCATCGTTGCTGCTACACAAGCATCAGCATTCCAGAAGCTCCGTGACAGATGTCAGGCTGTAGCAGCGAGTGAATACTCACAAGACTTTCTCGATCCGGAAATGCAGTCTTGTTTCGTCGCGATGGAGATACTCAATGATATTGCCACAACAGTCTTTGTGGACGAAGCCATCGACCCCCAGTTCACAGAACAACCGAATTTAAAATCAGAGCCTTGTCTAGAAGGGCCACTATCAAAGGTTTCGCCATGGCTAAGAACGTACATAGCACGAGTTACATCGGTGGAGCCGTCAAAGCCGCTGCGTAGAACAGTCACTGCATTCCTCAACCAAGTCCCTATGGATTATCTGAGACTCGTTCAGTCAATGCTGGACAATCTTACAGAAGATCCGGAAAATCAATCACCATATTACCTAGACGATGAGCCGTCACTGTCATGCCCGAAGAACCAACTAGCTCTAGAGATCTTCGCTCATTGGCTTGTCCTGGTCATGCTATTAGACGGTGTGTGGTGGATTGGTGACATAGGAGACTGGGAGATGAAACGGATTATGTCATTTATGGAGCGCAGAGAGTTGCACTCAAATGCGGAAGATGGTTGGTGGCCCAAAACCATGTTCAGTATCCGGCAGGACTTATTTTGACCCGTTGAGTTGAGATGGTGTAGATTAGCAGATGGCGCAATACAGAATAGAAGCTTAGCAATAATTCTGAAGTCTTCTCTTCTCTCGACTAGTGATAATTTGTGAAGAATCAGATACCTAGGAATTGGAATTACGGCGGCCCTCGCTAGATTCAGGGGTTAACCGAGCCCCCTTTTGAACGCTCGGACCCGAAGCAGAAAATAGGTGGTGATATCACTTACAGTTCGGATGCGTGAAGCTGTTATGTGAGGTGGGCTTTATTGCTGGGTGTCAAATATTCCGTAAACAACCGCTGAAGCGCTCGGAATGCTTTTCCCCATTAGTTAGTAAATACTGATCATGTGTTCAGCATCCGCAACATCTCGAGATCTCTGAAAGAAACTCGTCATCCAAAATTTTTTGGTACACTTTCTTCTACTCGTCCAACCCTGCATCTGTACTACTCAGTCCCATGCCATCAAGTGAAGATTTCGAGCTTGCCCCGTGACATACAAATCACGTTGAAGCTAACCGATTAGTCATCGGCTGCTCAATCTTCGGCCACAAAACGCGTTATGAACTTCTGCTACCCAGGTGCACAACGACCTTAACACCACTGATTCGAATGGCTCTGAGCACTGCATCCGATATTGGTGCTTTCAAATTGTTTAATTTCGGGTGGAAAGCCTCCACCAGAGGACGCTTGAAAACCTGCGAGCGAGCGGGATATCTGGAGCATCGAACAAGGACAGACGAATTCAAGGCAAAACTAGGAACGCGATCATGAATGTGCGATGTGTTGATTATGATCAGGTATGTGAGAATGCTGTAATTGGAACATTAGGAGCAAGAACCCAATGACCAATATACCTACAAACTTGGAGAAGCACATAGAACCGGAAATCGAGTCCACGGCCGCGAAATATACGGAACCTCAACTCTATTGTTGGCATACATGTTTGAGTTGTTACCTTACCTGGAGGGCAACGCGAGCTTCGTTGGACATCAGCGGGTATTGTCAAATACAAAGATGGTCTGGGAACGAATATGATCTTTCGTCAAGAGGAGGATCGAGATAGCTCTAGCAGACTACGCGACGTGGGACCTCGACGGACTCAAGCATCTTGGCTAATCACTCTGCCCCTTTCGCTCAGCGAATTTCTGTTATACCTAAAGCTTCTCGTCTTGACTTGGAAGCTGGATCCAAATATGGTTGCTCTCCAATCGACGAGGCACGGATTCCAGTCCGTATTGCCCCAGGTACCAAATTTGTATCGGGCTATTGAAGTCAGGGAAAAGCGCCAGTAGAGGGAAAGGAGATCCTACCGTGGCAGCGTGCCAGACGCAAGAGTTGTTCCAGATTGCAGCAGCCCCTTTCGTCCAGTGCATTCGAGCAACGCAATCATGATTGCGAGTGATCAGACGTATGATGTAGTCTCGGATCATCTTGTCTTCATAGTCATACACATCATTGATTCGCGAGACGTGCAAACCTACCCCAGCAAATATGCTTTTCCATCCCGTCTGGCGGTTTGTCCTTACAACGGGATGCACCGGGGCGAAAGAGTCACCCACATTCAGAGGTGAACCACGGGGAGACATCACTTCATAATTGCCCGCAGTGCAAGCGGATCGAAATACTGGCTGAGCACATGTCGCTGTTAGACCGTCGAGGAATTCTCGCATTGGTGGCGACATGCGATCATATCTGGAACGTTTTGTTGAGCAATCTCTGAATCTGGAAGCTTCAGCAAACTTACATTTCATATCCAGAGCACCATAGGGTATCTCCTCCATGCGGTGGAGTCTCTTCCATCATTAAGCAACTGAAATCGGAAGGGCAGACTTCAAATGTCGCTAGAAAGCCATAGTCAGCATACCAAAGGCGGCATGACGAATGTCATAGGCCACTCACCATCACTGTGCCATTCTCTCTCGAGATTCTTGGGTTCAGTCGATCCTTTTCCTGCCATGGTCTTGTATAACTTTTTCGCGGCTTCCGAGTTTATCACGTATCTACTCCTAGGTCAGCTGGCTTGCTTAGTATTGTCGGAAGCGTGCGCACATGTTCTCATCCATTTCGCCATTCCCCATTGGAATATTTCCAGGATCCCGGTACAGAGGATGAACATGAAGTCCATTCTCCTTTGGCCTACCACTCAATTTACCAACCAAGTCTGTAAATTCTTTCAGCTCGTCAACCGACAAGTCGTCCTGCTTTTCTCTGAAGAAAACCACTCCTCGCTCGCTGATGATTACAGCCAGATCACGGATCTGCTCTTCCGCATTATCGGCATGCAGGATATCTCTGATCTTCGCCTTGCTGTATTCGCGGCCTATTATTGGAGTTACTTCAACGTATTCGAGGTGGTCGAGCGACCCTCCATATTTCATGGGCTCGAATCTGAGTTCGTTGGGTGCAGGGTCCTTGGCAATCATTCTGTATCTTAGGGTTTTCTTAACGGTACGCTTTTCAAACACATGGTTCACGATCCGCGGCTCCTCTAATATATTTCGGCGAGATGTTGCCGATTCCTGGCTGAATAGTGGGATAGTGGGGTTCAGCCTAAAAGTGTATCTGCTGACAACCCCAGTTTCTTGGTCGTGGGGCAATGGTCAAGCTCAGACCAAGCAAAGCGTAAGTAGTGGCCCAGATGATGGCTTATGCTTGGAACTTGGTGAAAGCCACCAGTACTATTTCTCGAAATAGTAGAGCTATCTCTCGGATGTCTGTTTCCTTCCTTCACCGTTCGCCATGCGACGGGTGGGGCTGCTTCTTGGAATCTTTTCTATTTAAGACCTTTCACAGCTTCATTGCTTACTCAAGCTGCCAGCCAAGAGTGTCTACTCGACTGATCATCCCCGCGTTCGACATGCGGGGTACCTTGGAATTCCAGCACAACCCCAATACCAAGATATTAGTTTCTCCAAATGTGCAAGCCCCACATGAGGCACGTACATTGGGCACAGTTTTCTCATTCCTTTCAGACCTTGAATGCAAGGCCTAGTATCCAGGGATTGTTAAGAAGTTTTGGTACCTCACTTTTCGTTGTCCAACTCATCAGTCCCATTTATCCAGGCCAGAAACCTACGATTGACGATCTCACTGAAAGCCCACTGCGTTCATTGATCACCTATACTCAGAGGTACTCGCTCAGTGGCCTTCCATTGTTCCTCCTTGGTTCGAATAAAAACTCCAACCATGCGTGCTGTGGCCGTTTCAGCGAATCCACTGAAGCTAGACCTTCGGAGTCATCGCAAATGTCTTACAATATGTTTCTTTCTCACCATGGGCACGTTTCAATATGGTCTTGATTATGCTCTTGTTGGCGGGTTTCTATCGTTAGTAATCATTAATCTACCTTCACGTTTTTTATATTGAAGTTTGAACAGAATGCCCGGATTTCTCCAAGTCTATGGTTACTACTCGCCTGAGCTCAAATCGTGGAATATCGACGTTTGTCGGCCCCTTCACAAGAGGTCTAGATCGCAGCTAAATATTTTCTAGCCAACCGTTCAGCAGCTCATCTCTTCATTGATGACAATTGGCACTTTCCTCGCCTCACTGCTTGTCGGTCCAATGAGTTCGAAATTTGGACGGCGGCATGGACTATGGGCGGCTTCGGCGCTCAATGCTGTTGCAACCGCAATAATGCTCAGCACAACGAGTCTAGGCGCACTTTACGTTGCGAGACTCCTTCTCGGCATTTCAGTGGGCTGGTTCTTTACCTTCTCGCAGCTTTATGTCCATGAAGCAGCCCCCGCTCATCTCCGAGGAATCGTCTTTGGGTTTTACCAGGTCATGCTGTCCGTTGGATCTATCACTGGTGCCGCTGTGGACTTTGGGACTCATACCATGATGAACAAACGCTCGTACCAGATCCCGCTTGCCATATTCTTTGTCGCGCCAACGATCCAGTCTGTTATGATGATATTCTTCCCTGAGAGCCCTCGTTGGCTCATGGTTCATGGAGATGATGCAAAGGCGGAGCAAGCGCTCCGCAGACTCCGAAATCCGAACATCGACGAGCACGAATTCCAAGCTGAGTTGAACGAAATCCGAGGCTCCACGAGAGATCAGTTAGAAAAGAATAAGCAGTGGCTATTCCTCGAGATGTGGCATGGAACGAATCTTCGACGAACGCTGCTGTGTCTGGCAGTAGTTTGCTTTCATGCAGCCAATGGTAAGGTCTTAACCCGAAGACACATCAAGGGTCCAAACTGACTGTTTGCCATAGGATCATCCTGGGTCAATATTTATACTACGTATTTCCTCACGATCGCTGGAGCCCATAATGCATTCGCAATATCGGTTATGATTACATGTATCGGTCTCCTCGGATGCATCTTCAGTTTGGGATTTACCCGCTACGTCGACAGACGCACTGTCATAGTCGTCGGTTGCTCTGCATGTGCGCTATGTCAATTATTCATGGCTGTCGTCTGGAGTGTCAAACCAGGATCTGAGGTCGCTGGAAAATGTGTCATTGCTTTCATCTCACTTTTTACCTTTTTCTACGTGGCATACTGTAAGTCTCACCAATTCACAATCCTCGTAATATTTTCATGCACCCACTGATTGCTCCAGCTCCAACTGCTTGGCTCGTGGGAGGCGAGCTGCCCAATAATCAGCTCCGTCCCTTCACATATGGTCTCGCAACAGCGCTCAACTTCGTCGGAAACTGGCTGGGGACATTCACAGCTCCGTATTTCATTAACCCGGCGAAACTCGGCTGGAGCGCCAAATACGGATATATCTGGTTTGGTACCAACGCGCTACTGGTTATCTTTACCATTTTCTTCATTCCTGAGACTCGTGACCGGACGCTTGAAGAAATCCATGAAATGTTTGAGAATAAGGTCCCGACACACAAGTTCAAGAGCTATGTTTGCACTGGTGTCGAGACGTTTGCTGCTGAGGGTGCCGCGAAGGCTGATATTTTGACGGAGAGGATGCCACGTATGGACGAGAAGGAGGGCGTTGAGCATATTGAGACGCTTGATGTCAAGGCTCTGCCAAAGGTGAGGTAAATATTCTCAAGGGATTCAAGGATCATACCAGGCCGGATGACAGGCGATTTTGAGAAGGTCTTGTGTGGCATCCAATGCTACACAGCCGATTACAAGATAACTTGAAACACCGTGTTCCGCCGATTTTCATCTTCTAACTTCGACCTCGTCGAACAAAGGGTCATCCCCTCAAATGAGGGGTGAGCGCTACGCCACACAGTGCCCCGCGTTTGTGGCGCGCTGGTGTGGCGCAGAAAAAACCCTGACTTCTCTTTTTTCGGCCACCTTGTCTAAACAACAGCCAATCTCAACACATCCATCAACTTGATTGCCTCCTCCCATCGCCATGCTTGCTACTCAGGAGAGCGGTCTCGTTCTTGACATATAGGCCCAAGAAGCATAGGCTTCGTGGTAGGCAGTTCGCCACCGCAGTGCATGTTCACGTACATCGTTATCTTTTTAATCTCTCTCTCCCAGGATCCCAACGAGTAGCTTCGCGCCGCGCGCCTAGATCGCTCCTTGAATCCTTAGCACTCAATATGAAGCTTGATTCCAAGGAATCGTCTCACGCCAGGAAGACCATCCAATCGTGTTCCAAGAGAGCTTTAGCTGCCGATGGATACTCAACCCAATCTCGAGCTATGCAGTAGTAAGACCCACGTGCGTTCTTTCAATCCATGGAATACGAATGTTCATGTCAATAAATGCTTGATGAGAGTCTCGTTCTTTCCTTGTTTGGGTTTGCAGTGAATTCGTCGTTCTTTCCTGTTTGTGTGAGCATTGCGTTTGATTTTAGTGCCGGCACAAGGTGAAAGCAACCTCGATTGCTTCACCATCAACACAGCGGTATCGATTCACAAAATCATCATTTTGGCACCTGAACCTTCCCGCTTGATATTTAATAATTGTCCCCATCTATTCCACTCGTCGCGGCTCAAGTATTTTGGGATTGTTCGCGCATCATCCCCTCTGGCTCGAACTTGCTGAGCTGCAGCGAAGGGCTTCAATATGTTTTGGTTACTTCTTCAGGCCGCTCTTCTCGCTAGCACTGCTGTTTCAAATGTTGCTGGAATATCGACAATATCGGTGAAGGGTTCTAAATTCTTCAGCGGTGGCCAACAATTTTTTCTCAAAGGTGAGCCCTTCGGCATCGATGGTCCGCATCAAGTTGACATCTTCCAGGCGTGGCATATCAGGGAACGCCGGCGGACCCTCTTGTCGATATCACACAATGCCAGCTGGATGCCACTTTCATGCAATCAATCGGAACCAATTCGATTCGAGTTTATCACGTCGACCCTTTCCAAAATCATGACGGATGTATGAACGCCTTCGCAGATGCGGGTATCTGGGTTTGGCTTGATCTGGATACATTCAACACGACCATTATCCAAACGTCGCCGGCATGGACCGAGACTCAACTTCTTGCTTTTAGCGATGTAATGGATGCTTTCCACCGATACGACAATCTTGGCGGATTTTGGATTGGAAATGAGGTCATCAACAATGCGGGCGGATCACCTGCTGCGCCTTATATCAAGGCTGCTGTTGCGGACATGAAGTCCTACATGGCTGCAAAAAACTATCGACAAATTCCAATTGGGTATTCCGCCGCAGACATCGCTGAACTGCGGCCCATGCTGCAAAATTATCTCACTTGCGGTGGTGATCCTGACCAAAGCATCGATTTCTTCGGCCTGAACTCGTACGAATGGTGTGGAAATTCCAATTATGAGACTTCAGGCTACAGCAATTTGGAAGCTATGGCACAGGGGTTCCCAGTCCCAATCTTTTTTTCAGAGACGGGCTGCAATGTCCCTCGACCACGCACATTCGCAGATCAGACAACCATTTTTGGACCCAAAATGTTGGGAACATGGAGCGGAAGCATTATCTACGAATGGGTCCTGGAGACAAATGACTATGGAGTTGTGACCTATCCTGACGACAAGATTTATAGCGGAGCACCCATTCCAGTTCAACCGGATTTCGACAATCTCTCCAGTGTTTGGAAGAACATTAAACCAACAGGCGTGGCAGAAGCGGACTATTCCCCTAGTATAAGTGCGCCACTTTGTCCAGGTCCGACCGATGGGTGGCAAGTAAATGGCAATGTTCCACTGCCCACCCTCGGCAATGAAATCATCACCGCTGCTGCTGCGAGCGTCAAGGCAACCCCGACTGCTACCCCAGAATCAAAGGTGAGCAAATCGACAGGTGTAACATCAAGTAGTACTTTAGCCTCACGTGCCCTGACCGGGTCTCCACTGGGAACTGCTGCGAGCGCTACGGGTACCGCCCGACAGGAGGGAAGCGCGGCCACAAGTACGAGTACGTCTAAGGCAGCTGGCTCGCATGTTGTTGTTCCAGCTCTAGGAGGAGGTATTATGTGGTTCTTGGGCCTGTTGGTTTGATTATTTAGAGTATTTTGCTGGTGTCTGTGTATTAGTTTGGGGCGTTCGGCAGCATACTTAGTGGCCATTGGGAATGGTAGGATAGATTCGTGTCTTGGGAACGTGCATAGACTATTCGATTATGAAATATATCGGTTCGTAACACGTGGTCGAAGCTTGCGCGCTGAAGTGTGAAATATTCTTCTTGAGACCATAAAGCCCCCCTACGGAACTCAGAATCTCTCATTAGTGGTAGCACTTTCTACTCTTGACGCGACTTGGCTTCTGGATTGGATATTCACGTGACGTCGATGAACGGATATTATTGAGCTGGAGAGGCCCAAAGGGTTCGGACAACCAAATTCTAGGACAAAGTTTGATATAGTTCGGGTCCGAAGATTGCTGTGTATTTGATATGTCTTCCGATCTATTCCGATCTATTGAGCATCAAACATCCCCATGTCATGCTCAAGCATCGACACCATACTCGGAGGATTCCCAGCCAAAAAGTCATCAAAAAGCTGGAACATGTCTTCGGCATTTTCTGGAGGGGGGATATTTTCCCAATTATCGCTAATACTGCCTGGATTCCACTGTTGAGCAGCCGTCGAGACTGGAAAACTGTGAGATGAGCTCATGGTCCCTGGGTTGAATGACGAGGTTTGAGTCGATTGTTGGAGGCCGTGAGTTGATGGCTGTGGGTCTTTTAGTCCTTGCGCGATGCAAGACTGTGCTCCTAAAAACCGAAGGAGTCAGTATATTATTGCACAAGACATACTTGCCTTCAAAATGCTCTGCTCCATGTGGGATTTTCACAGAAAGGAAAAAGGTCTTTCGAGGAAGCATACCTTGGAGGAGCACCCTGCAAGTATTTGCCAGCTTCTTTACCCACGGTGCTCGACTTGCCATTTCATCCAGAGATGACACGGTCCTGCCACAGAGTTCCATGTCTTCGGCATTCATGTTCAGAATAGCAGTACCGAGAACGACGATGTAGGGCGTAAATGGGCAAAATGAGATAGTCCTAGGTTGTCATTAGCATTTCGGGTTCACATCGTTGCTATCGAGAATCAAGAGCTACCAATATGTGTAAGTCTTGGCAGATTTGTCGACCTTGCTCATGAATCTTTCGAAAAGAGCTTGATTGAGATGAAGTGCTTGTCTTGCCGTTTCAATGCATTCTTCCTGTGAATGTTATTAAACGAAGAACACATCGTTTAGATGTGAAAAGCTGAATTACCAACTACGAAGAGGGGGTTTGAAAGGGGGGGGGGGTTGTGTAGTGTGACATACGGGAAAGTGAAGAGGATGCTTTGGCTTTGTATCTTGAATTGCTCGATATACAATGGTAAGATTGGAGAGAATTGCCATTTCTGAATCCAGGAAAGGATCCTTTTCCGCGTCCGGTATCGTGCCAAAATCAAGCTAAATTATCCATTAATGAGTGTCAAGAGTGGTGGAAAGGGATTGTTACATGGCACCTATGCCTCAGACTTATGAGCTCTGCGGCTAGTTGTCTTGCAATTTGAGATCTCGTCTGAGGATCTTCGAGTTCACCTTTGGCAGAATAAAGTTTTTCATATATTTGAGACTGAATTTTCGACATATCAAACCAAATGAAGGCCAGACCGAAGAATTTGGCACCGAAGGAGGAACCAGCGGCAACATCAGGAATGGGTGGGTATGGTGTAGTGATATCGAAGTCAGGTATGTTGGGCGACCGACCGAAGTTCAAGGATAACGCCCTATCGAGGGTGTAGCAAAACCAAAAACAGTTTTTCTTTTCGTTTAAATCAGGATCATCAGGATTCTCTTTGAGCCTGTTGAAACCAAGATCAAGGCACAGTCGAGAAGCGATAGATATCAGCCGCCAAGCTCTGTGGGGATTTGACATACTGAATGTCATTTGAGCCCTGCCGTGAGATAAGTATCAGGATCTGTTCAGCATTCGCAAGCTCTCCAACTCACAGAGAAGAAAATGATGCGAAGGTTTGCATATGATGGCTCAAAGAACAATCCCAATCTCTCAACGACTGAGGTGACATTACCCTGGCAAAGAGTGATTATTTCTGCGGCGTATTTCGGATCATTGTTGCAAGACTTGAGTTCGTCATGAGTGGCCTTCGAGAGTATGCCCCCCAAGCCCCCATTTACTACTACAAAATCTGATTTCGAATAACCGTCGACCGGGAAATAGACTTTTTGGCAAATCTCTTTGAACAACGTAAAGTCTACTATTGGTGCACAGAAAAAGAATCCGAAAGGCAGGACTAGAATTGGAAGTCAGAGAGACTGGACTATGCAAGAGCTCATCGTCAAATGAGAAGATACGTACCGTCTACGAGTTTCAGAATTGCAAGTGCCATATGCACAGGAGGTAGTGGCAGCTCTTTTCTGCCGGTAAATTAGCCATGCGTTCGCAACACCACAGGACCATCAGGAAAGATCCGGCATTCTTGAGCGTTACATACATGAAATTATCGACCCCATTTTTGTCAGCATCAATGACGTTGCGCTGATGGGCCAATAAAGACGAGATATCTTGGTTCACGGTAGAAGCCGGCGAGTTATTCAGACTCTCCTCAAGAATCTGACCAATTTTCTGGCTATGGACATCGAAGGAAGATTCACCAAGGTAATGAACCCCCCCAATATCATTTGGAGGGTTCGAAGACCACGTTTTGGGCCTAATTATTGGTGGCTGAAAAGACTCTCTCGTGGAGGTGTTGGAGGGGCCGTTGGAGGGACAAGGAACATGGGATGACTGTGACGACTTAAGAGCATCGAGGGAGACTTGAAGCTGTGATAATTGGGAATTAATCTTCTCAAGTTGGGTTTCACTACTATTCGTCAGCCAAACCCCAAAAAAAAGGAGTGATGCCGCCTTACTGTTGCGAGGAAAGAGTAGCTCGTTGCCGTCTGGTTTGGGCAGGTCTTGTCGCGGTCTGTTCTTTTGAACAAATTATTAAAAATGTCCTCTCTGCTCAGGGACCGGCCGGACTTGGGATTTACGGCGACGGGAATATTGCAAGTCTTACATACCCTACAAGGGATGCTCAATGCTTTGCAGGCCGAGCATGGATCTAAGCGGTCACATTTGGTCAAGAGGATATTGAGCACACCGTCACTCACACCTGCTAGAGGGCAACTTACCTTTCTTGTCTTGCAGGCCTCACACGCTCGAAGGCGTGTTTGAAGAACGAATCCATCTTCTTGATCTTGGTGGTCCTGGACACTGCCTAGGCTTCCGTTATCCTCTCCACTCATCGCGTGCACAACGACGAATGGGTACTCTTGCAGAAATCAGTGCAGAGGTTTCGAGGGAGGCCGGAAAGAAGACGGGACCGACGGATCCGACTTCTGAGAGCCCCGAATATACTTATAGGTCTTTTGTTGTATGATTCCATGCGTCCTACTCTGACATCGATACGCCAAGGAGTACGGCACGCCCCACGAAAACCCCGCGGATCCCACGGATGACCCGAAAACCCGAAGAAACACGCTAGGGACAGCAATCTCGCGTTTCATGACGACATCTTCATCCCTTTGTTTTCACTTCGAGCATTCAATTTGCGTCGCAACGAAGAAGCAAAGGCCTGTGTACGGGCATTTGTCTCTATCATCATTGCCATGGACATGTTTACGCCTTAGCAAGGGCGCACTGCCCAGCCCTGGAGGCGCTATGAATCTTGTCATAAGTAGAGCAAAACTTCCCTGTTGTTTTCCTTTGTACGTTCTGTTCTGAATGCCTGATTTCTTGGAATTTCCCAATCACAAGTATTTTGAAACGTCATATCATTACTATGTCCGAGAAAGCGGAACCGCCATCTAGGTCACTATCAGATGATGATCCACCCTCAATTGACGACGGGAAACCCCGAGAAAACCAAGAAGCCTCCAGTGGGTCATTCAAAGACTATATTGTGAGTTGCACTTGCAATTGCTTGGGAAGTACATCGCTGACTCTTTCAGCGTATCTTTCGATATGCCGACAGGTTAAGCATCGCACTCAACATTGTCTCTATTTTTGCATCAATCGGGGCTGGCATTATTATGCCATTGATGACCGTCGTGTTTGGTAACTCGGTATCAGAATACAATGGCTTTTCGGGGCCTAATAGTGATCCGGCGGTATTTAGAAAGAATATCTTCGACTACGTGTAAGTTGAAACTGCCCCGCCCCAAGGCTGTGACTGAAGTGCCGCCACAGCCTATTGTTCATCTACCTTTTCGTGGCCAAGTTTGCGTTAGCATATATTTCCAACCTGGCCGTGTCCGTTGCAGCACTAAGAACAACCCGAGCTCTGCGACAAGACTTCTTGAATGGCATTTTGCGGAAAGAGGCATGGCATTTCGACAGCCAAAACGCATCTTCTGTGGCTGTCCTGGTCACTATCAATGGCTCGAGGATCAACAACGGCATTGCCGATAAGCTCGCTTCCTTCTTCCAAAACGTCACCACCTTTTTCGCAGTCTTCATTGTGGCTCTGGCCGTTCAATGGAAACTGGCGCTCATCTCTTTATGTGTGATTCCAGCAATGATCATAGTCATGGCCATCTGTATTCCCCCAGACGCCAAAGTTGAGTCCCAGGTCATGAGAATTTACAGTAAGGGTGCATCAATGGCTCAAGAAGCCATCTCAAGCATCCGAACTGTTCATGCGTTTTGGGCACAGCCGAAGCTAATTCAGAAATACGATGACTTTCTCCAACAAGCGCACACAGCAGCGAGGCCAAAGTCTTTACTCTATGGTGTGTTCTTCAGCACACAGTACTTCTGTATTTACTGTGGAGTTGCTCTTGCTTTCTGGGAAGGGTACAGGATTTTCGATTCGGGCGAAGTGTCGAGTGTTGGACCGGTCTTCACGTATGTACCCCTGACTACTGCAGTCGTCGCAACTTTCTAACTCTCCCAGTGTCGTTTTTTCGGTGCTCATAGCAGCTTCCACCATAGGAGCAATTCTCCCCCAGTTCCTGAGTTTTTCGAATGCAGCAGCTGCTGCTTCGGAGCTGTTCGAAATTATTGATACTCCTTCTAAATTGGACCCCCTCTGTGAGGAGGGGTTAAAGCCTGCAACATGCAAAGGCCACATTGAACTCAAAGACTTGAGTTTCTCGTATCCTTCTAGGCATAGTGTTCAGGTGTTGAAGAATCTAAGTCTATCAATTCCAGCAAACAAGACAACAGCTCTTGTTGGTGCCAGCGGCTGCGGGAAAAGTACGCTGGTAGGCTTACTAGAGCGATGGTATGAGCATGAGAGTGGGTCTATCAATCTTGATGGTGTGGACATTTCCAGGTACAATACTCGCTGGTTGAGGAGCAAAATTGGTCTTGTTCAACAGGTATGCGACGGTGCAAATGTTAGATCTCTTGAGGGTTTACTAACTAACACGCTTCTAGGAACCTGTTCTACTTATGGGGACGGTCTTCGAAAACGTTGCGAATGGAATTTCGGAAAGCCAGAGGATGCTTAGGGAAGACAAACAACGGGACCTGGTCCAGATAGCTTGTGAGACCAGCAATGCTCATGGGTTCATCTCCAAGCTACCCAACGTATGTCGATTGAATCCGCCGATGCCTCGTTATGCTAAACTGATAATTTTAGGGATATGACACAGAAGTAGGAGAAGCAGCCAGTTTACTGTCAGGTGGCCAAAAACAACGCATCGCGATTGCACGAGCGATAGTCAGCAATCCAGCGATCCTGCTGCTCGATGAAGCAACCAGTGCCCTCGACCCAAAAGCTGAAGGAATTGTTCAAAGCGCCCTTGACAAAGCGTCATCCAACCGAACTACTCTTACCATTGCCCATAAGCTATCCACGATTAAGAATGCCGACCACATTGCAGTCATATCTTATGGCGAAGTCATCGAGAAAGGCACACACGACGAACTTCTCAAAGCCGGCGGCCATTACGCGAAGCTTGTAGCCGCCCAAGATATCGGGACAGCGAACAATCCTAGCGACATTTCCGATAATCAAGCCAAGAAGGAAGATCTTGACGATGAAATCGCGCCGCACCGATCACTTTCCAAGGTCCCAACTCCGGGGCATGGTACAGAAGATGTGGCAGCTGAGACAGGGACTCTAGAATATCCTTTGATCAAATGTATCTGGATCATGCTATCGGAAGAAAAGTCTCTTTACGTGTACTTCTTCTGTGCCGCGCTGGCGTGCCTTACCGCTGGCGCCACATCTCCAGGCCAAGCGTTGATTTTCTCTCGGATCCTCACCGTCTTCACCTTACCCTCCGCCGAGGGACGCTCAGAAGCCAACTTCTATGCTTTGATGTTCTTTATCATTGCCCTTGGCAATCTCGTGGCCATGTTTAGCATTGGGGTTCTGTGCAATATTATTGGACAAGAAGTGACGCATCGATACCGGAAGGAGATGTTTACCAATATGCTCAGACAAGACATGGACTTTTTTAACTTACCAGGAAACACATCAGGAGCGCTCACTTCCAAGCTCTCAGCTTTTCCAACTCAACTGCAGGACCTTATCGGATCCAATATTTTACTTATTCTCAATATTGTTGTTGGCGTTGTCTCAAGCAGTATTCTTGCTATTGCTATTGGTTGGAAACTTGGACTCGTAGTCGTCTTCGGAGGACTGCCGCCATTGATCACCGCAGGCTATATACGTATCCGTCTCGAAACAGCACTGGAACAAAAAGCTCGGCCCGCTTCTCAGACAGTGCAAGCCTCGCAAATGAAGCAGTCAATGCCATCAAAACTATCTCTTCCCTCACCCTTGAAGCATCAATCCTGCAAAGATACAAACGCATTCTGAGCGGTGTGCTGCGGACATCAATCAGTTCCCTTCTCTGGACGATAGGCTGGTACGCTCTCTCCCAATCTATCGATATGCTGGTTATCGCACTCGGATTCTGGTACGGCGCGAAGTTGTTGGCAGAGGGCGAATACACCATCACTCAATTTTACATCATCTTCATAGGAGTCATCTTCGCCGGCCAGCAAGCGGCCCAATTTTTCTCGTACTCTTCAAGCATCACGCAAGCTACCGGTGCTGCGAACTACATACTATGGCTGCGCTCCCGCAAACCCATGATGCAAGAAACGCCCGAGAACCGTGCCCAAGGTCCTCCTGGCTCTGAACTAGGAGGGGAAATCTCGCTCTCCTCTCTGACTTTCAGATACCCACGCACCGAAACCCGAGTTTTGAAGGATATCAGCCTCACGATTCCACCTGGTAACTTCGCTGCCTTTGTAGGTCCCTCTGGTTGCGGAAAGTCCACAATGATAAATCTGCTCGAGCGCTTCTTTGACCCCATCTCCGGCAGCATCGCATTCGCATCCAACCCCATAAGCAGCTATTCACCACGGCTATACCGCCAGAACCTCGCTTTAATTCAACAGGAGCCAACGCTCTATTCTGGCTCAATCTTTGAGAATATAGCGATAGGTCTCGAAGGCAAAGCGACAGAAGAACAGATCGTTGCGGCGTGCCGCCAAGCTAATGCCATGGAATTCATCGATTCTTTGCCAGAGGGCTTGCAGACTATATGCGGGAATGGAGGGACCCAGCTGTCTGGAGGTCAGAAACAGAGAATTGCCATTGCGAGAGCCTTGGTTAGGAATCCGAAGGTGTTGTTACTGGATGAGGCAACTAGTGCGTTGGATACTGCTAGTGAGAGGATTGTGCAGGAGGCGTTGGAGGGTGTTAGGAAGGAGGGTACGGGGAGGACTACTATTGCGGTTGCTCACCGGCTTAGTACGATTAAAGATGCTGATGTTATTTTTGTGTTTGGGGAGGGCAAAGTTGTCGAGTTGGGAACTCATAAGAAATTGGTGGCGCGAAAGGGAAGGTATTATGAAATGTGTTTGGCACAGAGTTTGGATAGGGAAGTTTGATGTCAGTTGTGGTAATAATTGGAAAGTTGAGGTGTAGTGTAGAGGGTGCTGTGGGATGTGCTGAAATTTGTCAAGTGACGCCTGAGATTTGGGGCGCATTAATTTGAACGAGCCTACCTAGGTATAGTAGCCACGTACACGTGAATCTTTGGAAGATTTTGAGTAGATGTTCCTTCAATTCTCCATATTCTGGAAACACTATACGGATCAGATGCAGGAATTCCATCATACGTCCAAAAGGAATTTCAACTGTCGCGGGGATATTCTATGTGACCTATTGTAAAAGGGATATATCCGTCCCGTGACAACGATGATCTGATAACATGCTGATGTCCACTTGCCTCATTCTCGTCCTATCATCTGCGGAATACTTACTTTTCAATATGCAAAACTAATCCCCGCTGAGTCTCCAACAGCCATCTCCAACGCCAATGACCAAAAGCGGAAGGACCACACGTGATGGGTGTTTCGAATGGCCTCGGCTGTCAAAATGCACATCGCCGGAACTTGCTTGAATGAAACCACACCACTCTACATACACATGGCCATAACGTCTTCATGCTCCACGGCCCCTCACTGTGCATGATGCACGACCTCATGGAATACAGGGCTTGTGAAGCCGTCACCGTGGTTGATGGTTTTGCAGAGTGTCCTGTCAGCCATGTTGGTGGGACGTGTCTAGATTCCCATTCCAGAAGGCCATCCGCTCATTATCATGCTTACCGCTGATCTACAAACGCCATAATCCTTCTCTTATCTCTGTCTCCTCGCGAAGGCTTTCCTAGATCGCGTCTATAAGCTCTTGATCTGTCGTTGGATCAAGCACTGAATGCGACCATTCGTGGTAAGCGGCGTGACCCGGAACTTTTGTGGCGTTAAATTGGCAAAGCTTCGCACTGCTCGGCGTCCCCGTCCGCGAAGTGGCCCGCTAATGAGGAGTCGGACCTTCCTTATCGAGCTTTTCCAAGGGCTTGTTATCTCCTGGGCATCCCTGGGCCACTGAACCCATTGCTCTTTCCCGCGTCGTCAAACAAGTGCTTATCAGGTCGCACGAGTAGCCCCTCCTTTTTCCCTGTGCGGGATGTGTGATTTGTTGGAGCTACCCTTCTAGGTCTGCTTCTAGAAGTTTACTCCGGGTATCAGCACAATTAAAAAACTACATAGGAATGCGCTGCGCGTCTCCTGATTTTTGGAAATTCACTGCTTTTTTTTTACCCTCCCTCCCTTTTTCTTTGAGGCATTCTTATTGTATTCCCAGGCAAAAAGGATGGATTTTGTCCATGGTGATCAAGCCGACGTGCGGCATTCGCGCGATGTGAAGCGTCCCCACGATCTCGAATCTGGAAGCCCGGATCCCGAGTTCAAGGGCGAGCCCGTACTCACACACGATGGCACCGTGGAATCCGAATCAGAGGAGGTGATCAAAGCCCGGCAGATTCAGCAGAATGTTGGCATTTTGGCTAAGATGCGCCGCGGGGAGGAGTGGCTGGACGAGAAGATGGGCATCGAGACTCAGGGTGTTGATCGAATCCACGAGGAAGACAAGAAACCACCGTCCATCCTTAATGTCTTCTTTCTCTGGTGGTCTTTGACATGCCATGTTGGAACGCTGCCAATTGGTGTCCTTGGTCCGGAGTTTGGTCTCTCCTTGGGCCAGTCTGTTGCAGCTATCGTGTTGGGTACAATCCTCGGAGCTTCCTGTACAGCGTACACTGGTACTCTCGGTCCTAAAGTATGCGTTCCGTCCCAATGGAACTCGAAATGGTAGAACTAATGGCTGCGCAGCTTGGCCTTCGTGCAATCGCCACATCTCGATACTCCTTCGGTTTCTACGGCGCGAAACTCTGCTCGGTCCTCAATGTTGTCATTGGCGGTGGATTTGCAGTTGTCAATGTGGTTGTGGTGGGACAAATTCTTTCTGCCGTTTCTGACTACACAATGACCATTGCAGTGGGCTGTGTTATCATTGCTGTAATTGGCTATGTGATATCGATCTTTGGTTTCGCCCTTATTCACACATACGAGAAATATTCCTGGATTATGGCTTTCATCCTCATCCTGATTCTGATCGGACAAGTCGGAGATAAGGTTGACCCCAGCATTCCCGGAGCGGATGGTGACAGCGGCCTCGCTTTCGCAGGTACATTTCTCAGCTTTCTTGCGATCAATTTCTCGTCCGCTTCGGGGTGGTGCTCGATCGCCGCGGACTACTACTGCAACTATCCCGCCAATACGAAGTCATGGAAGATTTTCTTCCTGACGCTGTTCGGAATTTCAATTCCAACGATATTCGTCACGGTTATTGGCGCTTGTCTTGGAAATGCAGCAATTAGCGCATCAGAAGCTAATCCCACGATGGCTGCTGCATATGATCACCATGGCCTTGGGGGTCTTTTACGTGAATCCTACCACCCTGTGGGTTTCTCGAAGTTCTGCCTTGTGCTCCTCGTCTTTTCCGTTCTCGGAAACAACGTGGCTGTCAACTACTCGTCTGGTCTCTCACTTCAACTTCTCGGCCATTATTTCCACGCTGTGCCTCGTTTCATTTGGTCCTTCGTCAACGCGCTTGTCATTGCTATTTTGGCAATTGCTGGACGTGAGCACCTGTCCCTCATCGTCAGCAATTTTGTCTCATTGCTAGGATACTGGACTGTGTCCTTTACGCTGATCATTCTCATTGAGGATCAATTTTTCCGAAGACGCGAGGGCTACAACTTGAATGTTTGGGACGTTCCAGCGAAGCTACCATGGGGTTTCGCTGCCGTCGTCGCACTCTTGGCGGGATATCTGGCAGGCGGTGTCACGGGAATGAGCCAGACCTGGTATATTGGTAAGCCGCAATTCATTCCAGGCGTAGGGGGAAAACAAAAATCACTAACGGGTGACAGGTCCTATTGCAAAGATGTTCAGTTCCTACGGGGGTGATGTCGGTATATTTATGTCTGGAGCTATCACTCTTGTTGTCTACCCGCCAGCGCGTTGGTACGAGAGGAAGAAGACTGGGCGATGATCGATTTCGAATCGCTTTGGTCTATAGATAGATATCACGACTATACATTTAACGAACTGTTTAAAATAGCTGAAAGCTCATTGAATACCCAGGATATCATTGACACTATGCCAGGAGTGTTCTTCATCAACTGCCCCTCTTGATGATGACCCCCAAAAACACAACATCCAACTTTACCCTTTCCAAACCTGATCCACGAAGTCCTTGACATCTTGAAGTAACACTTCTGGCTGCTCAAGCGCGGCAAAATGCCCCCCCTAAGAATCAGCGATCAGCGACATCTCATTTGCATCAATACGCGATACTTACCGCTTCATGACGGCGGTAGAAGACTAGATTTCCAGTCGTAGCAGCCCATGCTTTGGGCGCGGGCATAAGCTCCTTTGGAAATGACGAAAATCCTAAGGGTTTCGGGATATAGTAGTTAGGGTTGTCAGCGCCACCTTTGTTCTCAGCTGCTAGTGACTACAAAAAAGAGCGGTTTAGTTAAGAAGGGTCGTAGCAAAGGCGAGGTAGGGGCAACACTCACTTGTCGATACTGGTATATGGAGCTTGGAAATGTATCGGTGAGCCAGTAGAGAGAGATTGCTTCGAGAATCGTGTCGAGTTCGGGATTTTGGTCTGTCCATTCGTAGAATTTCTCTCCGATCCTACTATTATCAGCACTTCCGTCGGAAATTGTCGATTTTGCGGGGGTAGATACCAAGCTAAGATTGCTAGAGGGTTGCTTGCGAGTATAAGACCGATAGTACTGGGACGCGTAGCTTGCTCTACTGCATATCCGCTGCCAGTCTTCTTGAATCCGGCCGCTCTCTTGTTAAGCTCTACATCTAGTTCGTCGAGTTCCCCCACCGGGTTGGCGGGCTCTGTTGTCATGGCGCACATATTGACTACAGTTGTCAGAGTCTACGCGTTCTGAAACATCAAATTACTTACGGTGGACAGCTGTATATGATTAGCAAATGTGACAGTCTTTGAAATAGCTAGCTGAACACACCTTTGCAACTCGGGTACTTGGCACCTAGGATTCTCGAAATCTTGCTTCCGAGGTCTCCTCCTTGAGCGACATAGCCATCTCCGAAACCCAGGGCTTTCATCAGACCATCCATAATTGCACTCACATCGCCTAAGTCGTAATCACGGTCCAGCGGCGGAGAATCCGAGAAAGCAAAGCCGGGAAGGGACGGAACGATGACGTGGTATGGCAGACTTTCCGGCGTATATTCTTTCTTGAGAATAGACAAGATAGGCAGGAATTCTAGAAAGCTTCCTGGAATCGACTTTAGTAAGGCGGCTTGAAAAGCTTGTGGATGTTTTACCTGGCCATCCGTGCAGTAGAAGAAGCGGTACAGCATCCCTTTTCTCGGAAAAGAGTGCAACAAAATGTATTTTTGTGGTATTTTGGCCTTCGACTGCAACAGGGACTGTGAAATGGGGAAAATTATTCATATTTTCCTCGCACTTGCGCCTTTGAATTGCTATTAGTGCGTTTTTTTCGTGCACGTCATCGCGGATTTCTGATCATACCAATTGAACTGACTCTCCCAAGTAGACTTTGCGTTTTGCAACCATTCCCGCGACCCTCCATAATATGATTCAGTCGTAGTATTTTCGAATGTTGGTTTGGCAAGTTTGGAGTATTTCAGAAGTGTTTTCAGCTCCGTGAGCGCCGATTCCGGAATGCTGACGCGGAATGGAGTTGGAGTGACAAGAGTCCCAGAGGGAGGATTGGAAAATGGAAGCGCCATCTTGTGATATGGTTTCGCAGATGACAAGATAGTGTCTAGTTGAATTTATATTTCTATGGGTGTATCAGGATGCTTTGAAATCGGCCGACGACGGCGACTTGTGCTTGCGTATGGAAAGGGCGTGCCCCACATTGCAGGGTCTGATAATAGGTTGCTCGGGCAAAACCTCCCGAGGGCTCAATATTCAAACAAGCTAGGAAATACAAGGAGTATGTTCAGCTGCGAGCTAGCGGACCATCAAAATATATAAATCTTTCAACGCGATAATTTCCACCACAAGTTTATAGATCACATTCTATTCGAATAAAATCAATCAATAGGCCAGAGCTTTAACAGATTGTGTAGTTTTCTTTGAGTTTGAAAAATCCATCGTGGAAATTTGATATTTTATAAGTTAGATGGGGTGGATGGTAAGCCAGCTCACAGCGGTGCGGATACTCGCTGGATTTAAAGACTTTACCCAGCGTTCTCCGAATATGCTACTCGGCCGCGGACAGCCGCAGCATTTGTGAGACCTAGGAGAAACTTAATTGAAACATCCTAATCGTCATACGAGATAGTCGAGTCACGAAGTCACTTGAGAATTCCACGGGGGTTCCGATTCAGCTGAAATTACCCCGCTTTTACCCCGCCCCCTTTTTCGCTCTCTGGTGCAGGATTGCGCAAGAGGAATTTCCAACATTTGAGCAACGGTCTTCCTAGGTACCTATACAGTAGCTTCTGTGTGCTATTGCCCTAGTGTTAATTAATTCTATTTCGACATGTTTATTTCCATCTTTGTTTGCAAGCGCCTAAGTTCCAGTTCAACTGAGTGTAATGGGTAGAGTGTCACTCGCTGTCCTTAGATATTTCTATCCTGCGACCTTGTTATAAGTAGTTCCCAAGTTTAGGATACTTTGTCGAAATAACTCACCTTTTAAGTCGCACTAATGTAAGCTACTCTATCCTATTCCTTAACGCAATTCGGCAGAAAGTAATTGTGATGCGATTTCGGGTTGTCTGCGATGTGACTCGCTGGGTCGCTGTGAGCTCGGTAGAGCCCCCTGAATTCCTAGCGAGTGCTCGCTAAATCAGGGGCTGCGAATTTAGCGAGTTTCAGGGCCCAATAGCCTAAAATTATAGCAAGTACCTACCAAAATTATACGACCCAGGTTGCTGCACGCGATTGTTAAATACCCATCTACTGGCACATTACTAATTCCCTATCAAAGGTTCCAAGCCTATGGAGCATCAGTATTTCTTCAGAGAGTGAGCAATAGAACCGACATTGGCCAAACTCCCTGGCTTTAGTGAGACACCACAATGTGTACACAAGAGCTGAATCTCACAGTTACATCCTTTGCAACATGCCTTTTCGTGGGGACGTAACCTGGCAAGCCACCGAAATCAAGAACAACTATCATTCGCTAACTAATTGTCTGCTAATCTGCGGTGCAACAGTAAGCAATTCTACCGGTATGCGGTGCGGGGCAATTTTAAGGTTAAACAAAGGCTTTCTGTAAGAACGGGACAATTATCAGCACTGCTGCCTGCTCCCAGAAAAATTGTACCTACCGATTGTACGTTGTGACATTGAGCTGGTTGATTGACGCGTGGAAACGGACACGAGCTGAAATAAGGGCTGTCTACTTGACGCGTGGAAACGGGCACGGGCTTGGATAAGGCCCATCTACTGCCTACCGTTAAGTACTTCAGTTGTTCCCTTGCTGGATATTCGCACGCAAGGGACAATTATCAAATCTTCTGGAATCAAGATGCATCCCTCATTCGTTTTCGGCGTGATATTACTCGGCGTTCATTCTGCCTCTGCTCAAGATACGCTTTCCTGGGCACCTCCTGGGCCTGGCGATGGTATGCATCACTCGTTCATCTTATCTAAAGGATTAGTTCGATACGTTTTGGGGCTCCAAAAAGTGCCAGCGGAGTTGTTGTTGATCAGACAGCACGTTTCGTTTCCCCTGTTATTTGTATAGTCTTTCAAACTGACATCTCATTTGAAAGTTCGAGGTCCTTGCCCTATGTTGAACACCCTGGCGAACCACAACATCCTTCCCCACAGCGGAAAGAATATCACCCACGATATCACTCTGAAAGCCCTTACAGATGCTCTGAATTTCACCCCTGATCTTGGGGTATTCCTTTTCAACTTTGCCCTGACCACAAACCCCGACACCAACGCTACGACATTCAGCCTGAATAATTTAGGAAGACATGGAATCCTAGAGCACGATGCTAGTCTAAGGTCCTACCAAGCCTACCATTTTATATATTCAAAGTCTGACCAGTTGCTAGTCGTGCTGATAAGTATTTCAATACTTCTAATGCTTTCAACAAAACCGTCTTCGAAGAGACCACCTCGTACTGGCGAGGAGATATTGTCAACTTACACGAATTTGCCACCTCTCGTCTCGCCCGCGCAAAAACATCTGTCGCAACAGATCCGTGGTATACTTTCTCATTCTTAGCCCGGGCGTTTGCTTACGGGGAGGTGGCTGCTCTGCCACTAGTTCTTGGTGACAGGGTCGCCGGGACGGCACCAAAGGCCCTGATAGTATCGTTCTTTGGTGAGATTCTCTAAGTTCATTCATGTGAGTATAGTGGCTAATGAAATCATCGGTAGAGAATGAGCGTCTGCCAGTTGACTTGGGCTGGGTAAGACCGGCTACCCCTATTGGTGGTCTGGATTTGTGTGAGATGACTCACAGGGTAATCAATGCATCCGGCGTTCCATTAGAGATTATGAATAACGAGCTACCCTGCAGTGCTTTTGGTGGTTAGGAGGTAGAATTGGGGCTTTAGGGTTCATCTGAATATTGACAACCTCGCGTTGGTGGAATAATTGATTACAAATTCGGTAATACGTTTTGCTAGAACATATCTGACAGTAAAATAATTAAATCTCAATTTTTGACCGCACAACTGTGAGTGCAGCACTCTATACAACATCCTGCTTTGAGATTACAGGAATTCTAGCGATTTCCAGCGCTATCCATTTTCTTGTCTCTTTCCCCTCTCCAAACTTTCTTTCTTGGTCATATATTGCATCTTCGGCCATAGAAACAACAAGCTTCCTCTGTCCTTCGCGTTCCATATTCTCGCCATCTTGAAGGTTTGTCCGTGTTTTTAGTGAATGGCGTAGTGCAGCATATCTTGCGGCTGCAGCGATGAAGAAACCGGCGATGAGTCCGACGAAAAAGCCCCCGATATGGGTTTCAACGCTGGAACACGATGAAGTCATTATCCTTGGGAGTCTAGTCAGTTTTACGGTTGCTTCTCGTTGCAACATTACTTACGACGGCGTGTATTGGTCTTGGTCGTCTTATCTAGTCAGGGATATTGCTCAACTTTATACCCGCGACTGCAACGAATTTCTTGCTGGTGGGGGAGAAAAATTTTGCTGAACATTTAAATATGATTTCTTGAAGTTCGGTGGTGCGATGACATCAACTAGTAACCGACTAGCCCCCTAGCCTACCGTTCTTTCTGTATACAATCAAGTCGGGTTTTAGCGCCGAACCAAAATACAGAACCTAATATTTGAAGCCTAAACTATATTCCCTTCAAAACCAGAGGAAGAACGACCATCAAATGAGAGTTGAGCCAGAGAAGGCACAATGGCGATGGATACTTGTCTCTGCCTTCTAGTTTGGTGTCTGTCATCAACTCCCAATCACCACCAAGATACCAGAATTTCGCCATTTTCGAATCGTCACGCATAAAAGTACCTTCGTACAGATTCCCGTTTCGTTCAAAGTAAAAATGAGCGGCATCCACCCTCAGACTCTCGTGACCCTCTAGTCCCCCCTGGTAAGCAAAATACACCATTCAAGTTTCCTACCACACTTTCCCTATACGAGATCTACACGCAAATGACTGAGATTATAATGCACCTTGACATACAAACTCTTTTTCAGATACCGATCAGAAAGGAAAACAACCAGATGAGAAGTTATCAACTGAGAGATTCGATTCAGATCCTGCCCTTCGTTATACAGAAAGATGAGTTGACTGACATTACAATGTTATATACTGACCTTTTATAAATAGTTCATAGACCATCACCGTCCCCTGTAGGACTGAGACCAATCGGGTATGCATCTTTTCTAGTTATATGAAAATACTTGCTGATTGCCTTCTTAGCCAGCAAGAAAACAGCAGCTCTGCTGCTGATTATGAAATCGACGAGGATTTGCAGCGACAAATCTCCAGGGCAATGTCTGATCATGACGCCAACATAGTGGGATTCGTACGAAATCAGCAACTCCAAACTAGTGAGGGAGCGGCCGGAAATGGAGTCAGAGATCTCGAGAGGGGAGCAGCGCGGTTTTCACAGCAACGCCTTTGGGGTCAATCGATGCAGTGGCTAGGCAACTGTTTTGTGAAATCTGATACTTGGTACTGGAGAAAGTGAGTTCAACAATATCCTAGCCAATATAGCCATTAAGTTTTCACTAAACCAAGGATAGACCCTCGGAATATCGGCCCTCTCCTAAGGAACGGGTCGATCATCTCATTCCGTTCCTCATAGTCTGCTTGATTGTTGCTAGCCTGATTTATAATATCTTATCCTAAGCCACTCATGGAGACATAGGTCGTTATCGGATTGCACCGAATCAGCCGAATGGTGATTTTTGGGGTCATGAGTTTAGTAAACATAGGGCTTGTATGCGTAAGCTTCTACGCGCCGGGCTGCTTTTTCAAAAATGACACCTGCAGTAGTTTAGAAAATGATTAACGATGGACACTAAATTGCAAGCACACTCGAAGAACAGAAATAAACTAAATCGCGACATGGGAGTATTGAACGTTTAAAGCGACATTGCAGACTTCTGCGAACCCATCATATGTTCTCTATGTTTGCTAGAAAATGCGCCCATCCCATCATTCACAGGCCGATGCTACCGAATATGAGGAAGTGAAACGTTCCATGAAGGCCTATGTACTGCATTCTTGCTTGTGCTAAACTATTTAAAATCTCGCCTTGCACCCGCGGCCCTATTCGAGAAGTGACGAATTTGTAACATTAGCCGTCCCTATGATCCCTTTCTATAATGTGCGGAAAATATCATAACATGATCCCATCAACGCCTGCGCTAGTTTTTGTTCCCTGAATGTACGGATAGAAACACAGTCTATGCACTATCGCTTCATATGCGTCGCACCAAGTTTCGATTAAGTTTCGTTGGCAGTCAAGCTCCTGATGAACTTGGTTGACCAGAAGACAAGAAAAAGCTATTTGGATTTCCGGAGAACCCGGAATCCGTTGCTTCTGAATATAGTCTCTAAGTGTGACTTCAAGCAGCCTCTAGAACCCCCTCCCCCCTGTCCTGCTTCTTCTTGAATTCAAGAGGCTCCCATTTCATGAGGAAGGAACATATCATCATCAGGGCCCCCGCTGCCACGCTTATGTAAAATATCCTGATTATAGCTGATGTTACCGCTCCTACGGCAGCGACTAAAGCTTTGGGATCGGACGTCGCCCACAGAGGGGAGTCTGCGCCGGCAAGGGCATCACGAATTTGTGAAGTCGTGAAGTGTGACCCACTTAAAGCCTTGGAGAGAAAGGTGAATCCAATATTTTGGAAGATGCAGCCTGCAATAGCGAGGGCAACTGTAGTACCGAAATAAATTGCAAGAGTCATAGAGATGGAGCTGTCCATGCGTATATTTGCTGGGAGCGCCAGGGCCAAAACACTCGCGCCCAGTTGCATGGTCAAACCCACGCCGAAACCGATGATGGAACCGATTCCCATAGTCTGCTTCAAAGCGGTACCCGGATGAACGGACATCATGGCGGCAGATCCGCTCATAATTAGCGCCCCGCCGAGCAGATAAAGCACAGCATATCGGCGCACGATGGGTAGGAATATGCCAGAACCGATCGCTGCTGCGATATACACGCAGATGTAGGGAAGCATATGGACGGCTATCTCAAGGGAGTCATCGCCTCGCGTGAAGGCGTAGAACAGAGGCAGGTAATACAATGCAACACTATAACCAGCACAGGAGAAGCAGCTGCAGATCATGACGAGGAAGCCAGTCCGAGTAGACATGACACCAATTGGAAGAATGCGTCTTGCAGGAACTGTAAACCAGCTGAACCGCTGCTGCAAAGTAAAAAAGATGGCGACGATGCCAGAGAGCACCCATAAGGCGATGACACCAGAACGCCAGGCCAAGGTGGCACCCGAGAAGATACAGGCTGCGTCAAAGAGCACCAATGTGCTCATATGCAGAAAGGCACCAACCCAATCTATGTTGCGAAGTCCCGTGCCGATGTCCACCTGAGGGCGTACGCGAACGCGTGGACACGCGAGGAATATCATGATCATGACAATTGCTGAGTATGGAATACCGATATAGAAAGCCTATCGTCCTAGTCAGCTATCGAGGCACCAGTAAAATTTCTCCCGGTAATGGAAGGATAAGGATCTGGAATTTGATCCATTACACACATACCCATCTCCAGGTCGCATTCGCGTTTTCCGCGAAGGCTCCTCCAATAGTTGGACCACAGATTAGGCCGACGGCGAAGCCCATACTCAGCAGTCCATTAACCCTTGCGTGCTCAGTCGGCTTTGCTAATATCGTAATGTAAGTCATCAATCTAATGAAGTCAGCTCTTTTGTTCTTGAATGATCGGTCCAAAGGTTAGGTCGATTACATACGACAGATAAGCACCTCCTCCAGCTACTCCTAGAATAGTACGACCGACTATAACCCCTTCAATAGTGGGAGAGGCTCCAGTCACAGCTGTAGCAACCACAAACAGTGTCCATGCACCAAGCGTAAACCACTTCAAGTCGATGAGTTTCATGATCTGGTCAAGGAGAGGACTTAAAGCTGCATTGCCCAATGAGAAGGATGTGACAACCCAAGGGAGGAGATCGATTCGTCCAAACGCGTGGTATATAGATACCTGAAGCGTGGCTACATTGCTAACATCGTAACCTGCAATTCGTCGCGACCTGTCAGCACAAGTTCATTGGATTTCGAGGAGTTCATTTTCGTAGAATATGGCAAAAGCAACTGCCTAGCCCGCAATAAATGCGAACATTGGGCTGGGTGAAAAAATTTAAGTATTACCTGAAATCGCCCCTCCAAAGAAACAGATTGCGTGGAACAGACCCCACTGCCACCCTGCTAAACCGTCTCGCAACTCTAAGAATCGTGCCTTGTCGTGGTTCATTCCATCCTCTTCCGTTGGTTCAACTTCAGCCGGTGCCTTTTTCTCTTGAATCACTTCTGAATCACCCGCCGCTGGCCGAACTGAATCAGTATCGGTCTTCTCCTCCGAGGACGACTCCTGGTGATTTTCTTTGGGTGTTAACGACATTTTGAACGCGCAGTGTTGATTCTATTCGCGTAAGAGCTGTTCTCTGGACTCTCTGGTTAGGATATGTATGCCTTTATTATGGGTATTGTACCCAGAAGTGAGTAATGGTGAAGGGATGACGAAAAATAGGGCATAGGACTTACTCCTAAGGTCCACCTCCGTCTTCCAGGTCGTCCTGCGAGCGGCCGTGCGTTAGCAGATTCTGTATATACTTGGCTTACCACACATATGCACCTGGGCATTGCTAGATACCGAGGTGAGCCTCCCAGGGCTGGTGCGTCTCGGGCAGGGTTGGCATTGTTTGTGCCTCGGTGTTGCCAACTACCATGGGGCCTATCGGTGATGACGGGGGTCCCATTCCTTCCAAACGTCTCCCGGCGGAACGTAGATATTAACCGCAGCTTCGTGGCCCACTCATTCCTCACTTGCATGAAATGCCTGCAATAAGATTAACATGCATTTGTTTGCGACTCTCTGGTTGGTCATTTTCCGAACCTGCCTATTAGACGCAGTGACCTCACACGGGTATCTCGTTCCCAACGATAAATTGATACTGTTACTGATTCTAATAAGCCACTTACAGCATTCTGTCCGCTGTAATCTCAAATAACACTCGCTAGAATTTTAGGGCCTTCTGGGCGGAGGCTGGGCTGGCTATCTTCACGGGGCATCCCGTGCGAGTCGCGCACGTCCTTGTGCAGCTGGCCCCTGCACCTGCAGGAAGTCGGTGGCGGCGGACGCTCCCATGTGCTACGCCGCCAAAATCTAAATTCGGCGCAATTATAACCCCTGTCTGATTAGGATTCACAAGTGCCCGAGCGAGATCCAACACCGGCGCGATTATAGCCCGACGGATTATGATCTACAAAAAGTCTTCGAAGTACTCCGTACTGTCTGGGAGCGTATTTTCCTTGGCGCTGTTCAGTGCCAGCCCTTACTGGAATCACAAATGCCATGTTAGGCAAGTTTGTCTGATGTGCAACAGAGTTACGGACTAGGCTTGCTGGTGAGATAAACGTTCATTTCCAGATTCTCACTCGATGGGGAAGAGGTCGATATACCGGAGACCTGGGTCACAACCTGGTATACCGCTGGAGTAGAACCGCTCACGAAATACCAAAATCCGACTTTCTATTGAACACGAAGCTTCAAGCTTATAATTGAGGCCCTAGACTTGAGTTGGATCTTCTCTCAATTGGTATCACCAAGAGTCTTGAGCTGCTTCAGGTTCCAAAGTGCAAAGCCCCTTCAGGGACAGAACGAAATATACAAAAGATAACCACCAGCCTTCTATGATTGCTCCGAGACTATGCCCAAAGTCCCTTAGTAACTTGTAATGTTTGTGAAAGACAACGCCAGAAAACCGCTGTGAAAACATAAAGCATTTTGATCCATCTTCCAACTATACCTCTGTCCTCGGGGGCCATTTGACCCTTCGCTCGGCGCGGACATACAAATTTGTCGGCCGGATGAGCTGGAAGAAAGGCTCGTACTTGATAGGTACATCGTCCGCTAAGCTAAACTCATAACGATATACTAACTTGGGCAGGAAAACTTTGACCGCCTGTAGGACAAAGCTGTTGCCGATACACATGCGCCCGCCGGATGCAAAAGGAACGTAGGCTCCTGCGGGACGGTTCTTAACTTCCTCCGTGTCCCAGCGGTCAGGGTCAAATTTAGTTGGGTTGTCCCAGGTCTTTGGGTTATTGTGGATGTGCCAAGTACCAGGAATTACGATGGAATTCTTCGGAAGTTTGTATGCACCCGGCAAAATCATGTCAACCTTGGAAGTTCGTGCTGGCTGGAATGATGGGCTGTGCCGGCGCAGTGTTTCTTTGACGTAGTTCTCGAGGAATTTGAGCTTGCTGATCAGATCGACCGTGACGTCCGTGTCCTCTTCAAAGCCATTGTCAATCAGCTCTTGCAGAAGGCGATCCTGCATGCCGGGATATGCGACGAGGCCGTACAGTAGCCAAGCCAGGATTGAACTCGTTGTTGTAAACCCAGCAGCAACGCTAACCACCAAGGGCTCGACAATATGATTTCTGGGCAATTTCTTGCCATTGTTATCGGTGGCACGCACAGCATAGTCTGAGAGAAAGCATTAGCAAGGATAGTCAAACCCAGGACTGGAGTAGAGACGTTAACATACCAATCAAATTTTGTGCCTGAAGGGCAGCATCTTGAAGGTCTAAGTCCTCAACACCTTTGGAAGCCTCCTGGATGGCCCCGTTCACAATCTGGAAAATGCGAAATTTGGCCATTCTGAGACGCATGGGATTTCCGAACGGCATCATTCCGTACCAGCTGCCCACAGATGATATCTTTTTGTTCAACTCAAGCGATCCCGCAATGAGGCGGATTATCTCAGCCATTGGTGCGTCGACTGACGAAAAGTGATTGAAGTCCATGCCCAATACTAACTTGCCGATAATCGTTGACGACATCTTGAGCATGTAGGGCCAAACGTTCCAGGCTTCATCACGGTTGTCAAGCTCATCGAACACATTGAAAGAATCCACGATTGCTTTTTGCATCATTGGTTGGTAGTGTCGCACTGCTTTAGGGCCAAGTGCAGGTGAAAAGAACTTGTGCGAGACCCGCCATTCTTCTGTCTCTGTATCAGACACGAAAATGCCGGCATGCTTGTTCTTTATTGGGTATAGAGGATGACCCGGGATGATATTCTTGGTAAAGAAATCGCTCTCGTTGTACACAATACCTCCCAGTACAGGGTCATTGGTGTGATAGATGTCGCTGCCCATGTTGGTAGTTTTGATTAATGGACCATACTGAGCATACAATCGCTGATGATTTCCAACATGGTCGGGATATATCTCGAAGTAGTTGCCAATAAATGGGAGACCGGTGGGACCAGGAACGTCGCGCACAGCTCTGCCATCGACAGTGATTGCAACAGCATCCTTTTGTGCTAGAACCTCTGCAACGGAGGAAAGAACTGCATCTTGAGCATTGAAGGCAATTCCTCGAGAGTATGTTAGGCCATGTACACATAAAGACCTGAACTATATATGGGCTACTCACCTTCAGGCTGGACAATTGCGAAATTAGAGGCAATTATATGTTGTAAACTCTCCTCGTCTACAGCTTCTGGGATATCAATAAGACGAGCAGTCGATGGACTTTCGCCTAGTAGATAAAATGAGATAGACGGCATGTTGATTCAAGCAGCAACTCAAATGCTGCAGTTAAAACGAGACAGGCTGGCAGTCTTTTGGTACAAGTGCGGAAATGTCACCAACTTGGCCCTGTACAGAGAACTGAAGAATATATAAGGATGAAGCTTGCCTGGCTGCTTCTGTCCTCGTGTCCCGAGGTCTCCAATACTGACTGACACCCATGTCGGACAGCCGAAATATTTACAGTAATCGGTTTCCGTTTTACCAAATCCTTTCACAACTCAGATGGGGCTGCGGTATAAGTGTGCGCTAGGTATACTGTAGGCGCATGCGTGAGTGGGGCCTAGGGTGTGATCAGCCCGCCCTTCGGATTCAGATGCGACCTTCTACATAGGCTGCCGTTACGCGCCTCTTGTGACATTGGTGCTGAAATTAAGCTATTCTACTGGCTCAAAATGGACGACGCGAAGAATCGGGGTAAGATTACGAGGTCAAGAATTTTAGGAAGGAGGGTACAATCCTTTCTGAGGCGTTAGTTCCGACTTTTAGCATCGTTAAGTCCTATCAATTATTTTGGCAAATATGACGCTAACAACGCGATTCACAGGGGTTTTAGATATGTTAATTAGCCTAGTAGGGTTAATTCACGAATATCTTAGGTCAAACGATAAATTACCCCCCCAGATTTGATAATAAAAGTGAAATAACTTATACAAATAACCTTTATAAATCCTTTAGATTTATCAGAACTATTATAATTAGTATAATTCAAGTATTGTAGTGGGTGATCAGGTGATTGGCTCGATCATGTGATTTAACTAGTTTCCTGAGATCTTGCATATAAATGCAAGATCTCTCTTTCCGTAAAAAGGACAAGCAATACAAGATTCTTTTTCCTCATTATTGAGTTCAAACCGCTATTAGAAGGGATGCGGTATACTCTTCTTATTATTTGTCCTTTTCAGTATATACTTTCGTAGTACAGAAACTAAATATTATTATCTATAAAGTTACATCCAAAAAATCATGATGTTACTATTATTATTATTATTTATAGAAATTGACTTATTTAATCTAAAAAAAAATTGTATTTAGAAGTAATATAAAATTTTCAAAGAGAGATATCGAAAATATTAAATATTTGGAAATTTTGAAGAAAAAAAAATATTATAGAAATATTTTAAAAATATTTTATTAATATAATAAAATAAGAATAATTATATCAATTTGATTATAACCTAAATTTTTTATTATAAATTGATGTTATAAAGAATTTATAAATTGGAAACAAATTCCAGTGAAATCAAATATTATTGTATTTGTAGTTTATATTTGTAATTTTTAAATACTAGTCTCAAGTTCCGAGCTAGAATATCTAGGCGGGGTATTATATCGGCCAAATAAAAAACGTGTTGAATCCTTTGTATCCTCTCCTTCGAATGCTTGTCTATCGCGTGCAAAAAGCGGGCCACCAGGGCCTACGTGCAGCTACCGGTATGCGGCTGACCGGCGTCACCGTCTTCCTTCGTAAATAGTTCAGCCAAGAGAAGTCCCTGCCAGAGGCCCCCAAAGACATGTGAAAGGAACAAAATAAAACGTGGCGTTCCTTGGCGGAGCTGTTTCGTCCGGGGCGCGATATTTTGAAATTCGGGACAGGTTTCGCAAGGCAGGATTGAAGGCGGTGTTTGTCTGATCCAAAATGCCGGGCAATTTAAACCGTCCATCTCCCTTGCACAGCTAAAACTTGCAGACTCCCCCTTTGTGCATACTTTAATCCTTTACGATGGGAGACTCAGGAAAACCCGAACTTGCGGATCGCGAATTCACAGTCAAAGATGTCGCTGCCCACAAGGATGCCAATGATCTATGGATCATAGTCCACGGCGAAGGTAAGAAATCCCATTGTCGAGAATGAGTTCAGTCTTTATTGCTCACACTTTTTTTTTTCAGTATACGATGTCACAACATACCTTCATGACCATCCTGGAGGAGCAGATATCCTTGAGGAGATCGCAGGAGAGGATGGTAGTGAGGCATTCGACGCTGCAGGACATTCGGACGATGCGTTCGATATTAAGAAAGATCTCAGAGTTGGTCGACTAGTAGGGGACGTTCCGAAGCGAAAAACACGCAGGACAGTGAAATTAGTAGCTCCCGCAAAGAAAGAGAAGCGTGGAGGGGTTTCGCCATCCACCATTGCACTATCCGTTGGTCTTGGCTCATCCATTGCATATGGCGTTTGGTGGAGTGCGAAGCTATTGAGTACCCTTTCACTGCCTAATGCAAGTAGCCTGGCAACAGAATGGGCTGCTGTCGTGAAGCGGAGGGGACTGGGCTTCACCGAGGGAATACTTCTCACATCTGCCGCCTTTACGCTCACGATTGGCCTGGCTATCAGACGATTCATGGCTACGATGGACTTTGGAAGCGGCACTTGGGGATATCCGGCACATTTGAAGTTGCCAAGGAAACCACAACCAAATATGCTGAATGAGCGAGGCTGGCTGGCTCCCGCCACATTCCAAAAGCTGCCCCTCGTTAAGAAAGAGCTCTTGGCCGCGAACACCTACCGCTTTGTCTTCGCTCTTCCAAGCGATGATACAATTCTCGGTCTGCCCATTGGCAAGCACGTCTCCATTCGTGGCATGGTCAACGGGAAGATGGTCCAGCGCTCATATACGCCAATATCAAACAACGCAGACTGCGGGGTTTTAGAGCTCGTCGTCCGGTGTTATGCGGATGGTATCTTGACGAACGGCTACATGAGACAACTTGAGGTAGGCGACGAGGTCGAGTTTCGCGGGCCAAAAGGCCTCATCAGCTACGATCGCGGATGGTGTCAAAAGATCGGCATGGTCGCTGGTGGCACTGGCATCACACCCATGTATCAGCTGATCCGCGCTATTTGTGAGAATCAACGCGACCTCACCGAGATCAGTCTCATTTACGCAAACCGGACAGAGGAAGACATTCTGCTACGCGATGAGCTTGACGCTTTCGCCCGCAAGTACCCCCGCAATTTCAAGATTTACTATGTACTCGACAAGGCGCCCAAGGAATGGCGAGGCGGCAGCGGATTTGTGAATAGAGAGATGCTGGAGGAGCGGCTTGCCGGGCCTTCGCCGACAACGAAAATGCTTCTATGTGGGCCACCGCCGATGGTGGAGAGCGTTAAAAAGACTCTTGGTACGCTGGGTTTCAAGCTACCTGGAGCTATGCCAAAGCCAACCGACGATATCCTTTGTTTCTAGTGAGGAAAAGATGGCATCGGTGGGATAATAGAACATGTATATAGAAAATGAAAGACTTTTGGTGCGCTCCAATGATAGATATTCTGTTTCCTGGTTATCTGAAACTCTTGAAACTTCTCTTTTAGAATTTGTTGGAGCTTTTGGCGCATGTCATACTTTTTCTCTTTTTTTGCCCCGGTTTACACAAGGGAAAAGGATGACGAGGCTCATAGTACAATTTCACCAAAGACTTTCATGCCCGGCATTATCAACTGAACCTAGGCACAATGATATCAATGTCCGTCTGGTCAATGAATAGCCCCATCAGCATACTCCTGACATTAATCAGATTGTTTGTTCTTCCAGAGCTGAACGTGACTTCGCTTGGACAGGCACTTTGCATTCTCAATTATTCTTTTGATGTCCGTTATACCGCGCCCCAAACTCCCAACAACTTGATCCCGGAGATATCTATATACATGAATGCAGTCTTCTAGAGCTCTCTACCAGCTTAAGACTACAGGAAGGGGGCAAATCACATGACCCACTTGCCACAACACTCTACAATTTTGATCTTCCCGCCCACGTCTTCTCAATCGTCTCCCGGTACTTCTCTGGATTCTGCTTGAAATGACCAACATGTGTGCTTCCTTGGAACTTGACCAGCTCCACCTCCCAACCTTTCTGCTGAGCATCCCTAGCATGGTTCTCGACGTCTTCCCATCCAATAACATCGTCTTCTTCAGAATAAATGTAACATCTCCGAGCCCCTTTCACTGTCCCCTCGGGCTCATTCATTTTCACCCTCGACGTCTCCCATACATCAATTGCAGGGAAAATGAATTTTGAAGCCTGCATTACGCACAAAACAAATCCCAAAATAGTGCCTAGAGCCAGTCTTGGAACATAGGCTTTAGGCAAACTCCGCGTCAAAGCTGCCCATGTCTGCTTGAACTGCGAGCGGCCTGGTGCACTGTCTAAAATCGTTACGGCGTTAGAGAGAGTTCGCCCCGTCGACTCAAAATAAGATTTGTTGATGGTGCACCATTGCTTGGACCCGGCATTCGACATCACATGTATAAGTAAAGTGTCATCGGCCTCTTCACTAAGCATCTTCACAACTGGCTCCGCAAGCTTAAGCTGAGTCGACTCCGGGCGCCAGAAGAATTCTGCCATGCCAGTCTTGACGATGATGATTCTCGCATTGGGGTAGATTTCAGTGTACAGATTTGTGTATTTCTCAATGTAACGAGCGCTGGCATCCCCCCAAGAGAGAAATAATATTGTTTGCGGTGCGGCACCCGTCAAAGCTTTGCTGAGACGTGAAGGCAGCTGTCCATTCGCTCCGGATGGCCCATCACCAGCGGGAGATTGGACCAACACAATTTCGTTCACGCGGGAGAAGGAAGGCAGTGGTGCCATTTTGCGAAAGACGTTACGAATGCTGTCCTGTGCCACCGGGAGATTCTGCGTCAAATGGCCGCTGACAAAGGTTGTGGGCAAGAAAATATCTCCGATGGGATGTTAATACCTTGCAGGCACAGGCCATTTATACTGTCCACCAACTGGCTAGGAATAGCATCAGGGAACGACCTACCGCCGCAGCCGTAAGCCAACGTACGCCGTACGGCAGAACAGTTGTATCGGTCTGTGCATCACAAAACACCCGCTCGTCCCGCTGAATCGCGATGGAGGCGTAGAGCAGTTGGTTTTGTGCGATCGATTAAATAACGGCTTACGCCAACCTGCAGGGTACCAATCCCATTTGGACTCAGTCGCGCAACGTCCAATCAAAACGGTCCACACTGATGCGTGGGGGCCCATCCTGTCAGTGGCGCCTGTCAAACGGTCTAGATGTGCTCCGTGGGGCGGCTTCAAAGATAAACTTTACGGAGCGAGCGGGAGGGTATCAAATTACCTTCTCACGTACACAGGAGTGCCGAACCTTAAGATCTTCCCGTGCAATCTCAATACTTAAAACTGACGCAAACAGAATCAGCAATTTATATTCTATTCCTAGAAAGGCAATTTTGCTGACATCCACGCTGCAACCACGAGTCGCTCCCAACACATGCACGCTAACAACCTGACAAGCGTAGGAGCCTCTCAAAACGTGGCGCGGAAACCTGGAAGCTGAAGCCCGGAGGCCTGCAGGTGCAGGCGGTCGGACTTCCGAAAGCGTCGACCGAATACCACATGCAAATCGTTGCTAGCATGCTGGGCGCAAGCCCCGTCTATTGGCCATTTTCGGCTGAACGACGCTTATTTGCGTTCCAAAGTAAAATGGGCCCAATCGGTCGTCAGATACACTAACTACGTCCATTTCAGGTGTTATGTATCGCCCAGAAACGCCATGGCTGGAAGCTGACCAACGGCCGTAATGATGTAAGAACTGACTAAAGTGGTGCCTAAACGAGAAGGAGTACTTGTTGGATGGTAACTGTTCGCTGGCAGGCTTATCGGTCCTAGACAGAATGCAGCTGTAACGGGGACACATGGCTTCCCAACTTCGTTCCATGTAGCGCTGGTTCCACGTTGGTGGCTCGTGGCATTAATTACATGTGATTTCAGCCCTGGTTCAAGTAGTCTACCCAAATGATTTGCTCACAAAAATATAATAGCTTTGAAGCTAATAGATTTTTCTGGAAAATCCGAATAATTTACAAATATTTATAAAATCTAGGTTAAATTAAGAGAAATTATATCTGGAAAATAAAATCTGTAATTAATTGAATATTCAATAATAAAAAAATTTAAAAATAAAAAATAAATTATTAAAATCAAAAAGTTAAAATCTTATAAGAAAATAAATATTGAAATTTTCCATTAAATCTTGGTATATTTTGATGTTTATTATATTTTATTATGAAAAGATTTTAATCTTCTAACTTAGTAGTATTAATAATAATAAAAAATTCAAAGGTTATATATATTTATTAAATTATTATATAATATATTATAGTTTAGATTCATGACATACTCTAGGATGAATATATATATATTGACGAAGTAATTATTAGTAGTTATATAATGCAGGCAAGTTTTGAGATAGAAGAATCCTAGACAAGAATATCATTTCTTGGTATGATATCACGCCGTGTAACCCAGTCTTCCTTTCACGTGGTGGATTCCAAACTGTCATTTCAGGTAGTTCTTCGTAGAATCCTGGAATCCTGTGTAATGCAGTCATCATTTGGCGACGTAGCATTCTAGCCTGCTTTGCCGCTATGCGACCCAGTTATCTATTCACGTACTATCAAAATGTTCCTCCACGGCGTAGCTGAATCCTGTACTTGTTCGGAGTCTTTTATTGCGACATTCTGTAAGCCAGAGGCACTATACGCAAGCCTTCTCGTTTACAAATAGTTACAAATGGGGACGGCACGGTCGACAAGCCTGAGATGAGACGATCGGCCGCAAAATGCCGCTCATAATTGGCCAGATCGTGGCTGATTATCACGATGAACGAAATGTGCGATTCTGACCAGCAGGGAGCAGTTTGCGGGCCGTCCCACACAATTTACAAGAATCCTACGTACCTGCTGTGACGCTTGCCACTGATTGTTCGTACGGTCTCCAAAGATTCCACCCCCGGGAAAAGCCGTATTGAGACTATCTTTCAGCCTGGACCTCGGTATAAGGTGCAGCTGCAATGCGAGCTCAAACGTTTAACGAAGGAGGAGTCGACCAGGTCATAAACTTGAGCTGACTAGGAATATGATAAGTGGACTTGGCGTAGTTTGAGGCAGGGGCGGAGGGGAACGTACAGTTGGGTCCGTTTTGGGTTCAAATAGACATCCGAATGCTGTTGGCAAAAGCAACAAATTAAATTAACTATCCGTGCCTTCCGGTAGTTCTCGAAATTCATTCCCATTGATATTCATATTGTTTTGGGTGGAACTTGTTTCAAGATGTTGTCGTTTCTCCAGCGAGTGCAGAGCAATACCTGGCGTGATTTGTCTTCGCTCACAAAGACAACCCAAGTCACCACGATTGAGGTGATTGAGACGAAAGCAGATGAAGCAGGCTTGCTTGAGGGCTCTCGAACCCCCACCAAACCTCGATCAACTCCGAAGCTGGAGAGCCCATACCACGATGATGCGGCCTTTGCTAGAGTCCTTGACTTGTTCATGTCGCCTGAAGTCAAGAAGCGGGCTGAGAGTGAACTATCGACACTTTCCGATGCCGTGATATCTGAACAGGTGATGGAATGGATTGCCGACACAGAACGCGTTGCTCCACATGTGAAACACTGGGACGCCTATGGAGAGAAGAAAGATGAACTAGTTACAACGCAAGGGTGGAAATATCTGTGGCAACTTGGAATATCGCAGCGGTAGGTTGATGAAAATACTTCAGACCGTGCCCCGCAATTGTCACGGAGACTAATTCAGAGCACAGATTAGCAGCCTTGCCCTCGCTCAACAAAGAGTATGAAAGCTATGGCCGAACAATCCAAATGCTGAAGTGCCATATGTTTGGCCCGTCTTCTGCAACTTCCGGCTTTCACTTGATATTATCGGATGGTGTTGCGGCTCTGCTGCAGACGCACCTGAAGGGATCCAAGATCGACGCACCCACACGTGCCTTGTACCAACACGCATTTGACCGCCTCACGTCTGACGACGAGCGCTTAGGGTGGACTTCTGGGCTGTGGATGACAGAGCGAGGAGGTGGCAGCGATCTGACGCCGACAGAAACCACCGCGACCTACTCGCCACTCGGCCCGGGTGACAATGCCAAGGACGCGGACGGCTTCCCGCTCGGGCCCTGGGTGCTGAATGGCCTCAAATGGTTCTCCACTGGCACTGAGGCGTCTATGGCCATTGCCGTTGCGCGGACACCAAGCGGGTTGAGCGCCTTCTATGTACCCATGCGTCGTGCTGTGATGGTGGACGGTGTCGCTACTGGGACCGAGCTCAACGGCGTCCGCATCCGACGGGTCAAGCAGAAGATGGGCACAAAAGCGCTGCCTACCTCGGAGCTCGATCTCCAGGGTATGCGTGGGCATCTCATCGGCAAAGAGGGTAAAGGTATCCCCGAGATTGGTGTTATACTCAATATTACACGTATCCATCTCACCGTCGGCATGCTGGGCTACGCGGGGCGGGCACTAGCAGCGGCCCGAGCCTTCGCTCGGGTGCGCAAAGTCGCTCGAGGAACCCGGCTCAGTAGCGTGCCCCTCCACATGCGGACGCTCGCCAAGGCTCACATCATCTACCGTGCGCACATGGCCCAGGCTTTCTTCGTTACGGCACTACTAGCCAAGTCCGAACAACCGCAAGCCAGTCAGCCGCCAGCGCTCGATCTCGTGCCCAAGAATACTCAGGACGCTGCATGCCTGCTGCGTCTGCTGGGCTCAGTCGCTAAGGCGTCTGCTGCCCTGGAAGGTCTCAGTATAGTGCATTCCGGAATGGAGGCCCTTGGTGGCGTGGGGTACATGGAGAACGATGATATGTCCCTGAATGTTGCGCGTCTATACCGAGACGCCGCTGCTACGTGCATTGGCGAAGGTACCACGGATGTGCTGGCCACGGACGTCGTCAAGGTAATGAAGGGCAAGATCGGTTCGTATGTTATGAAAGCGTACGGCCGCTGGATCAAGGCCTCATTGCCCACGAAGGAGTCTATGGCGCCTGAGGCGGCCATCTTGAACTCGCAGTGGTCAGAACTGCAAACAGCCATATCATCAAACACAATGGAACATCTGACCATGAATGGACGCTCAATCATGGAACGGGTTTGCAAGTTGACATCGGGCGTCTTGCTTCTTGCAGACGCTGCACGTGACGACAATCCCATCGTGCTGGAGGTAGCTCGCCGCTGGATAAGGCCGGTCACCTTGCTGAGCGGAACAAGCGTCGAACAAGAACTGTTGTTTGATCAGCAAATTGTATTCGGTAATCAGCCAACATGGTGCGGTCTTCCGTGAGGCGACACAGAGACGGTTGGAGTTGGGGGTATCTGATTTCTTTAGACTAGTGGGCATAACGGATCTGGTAAATTAGATTGGAATTTAAGGTTAGAATACAAACAGATTTAGACACTTTCTTCTTGCATTCTCATCCGCCCAGGCTGCGGAGGTTTGTTCGTCGTTTTGCAGTTTGCAACATGTTGGGTCCGCCATCTGGCGGTTCCATTCTTCTCGCTGGGGATCCCTTTGGCGAAATCTGGGTTAGTGGCGTACCTTCTCATTGAAGTTGAAGGTTGGACGGGAGAAGAGGAAGTGTATGTTCAGGTGAAGGTAGGATTGAGATCATGAGGTGAGAAGGAAAGTGGGGGATCAATTTTAGGTTTAGCGACGCTTAGTCAGCGTCGCCCCCCGCCTCCTATTTACATCGCATTCCATCTTGCAGACTGAACTCCATTGAAAGTCAAAATTTCAAGGCGAGGACTATCGATGGTTAGCAGTTCAGTCCCTACGCGAGACTTGATCAGCTGAGCTTACTATTCGTCAATCAACTGTTAACCCGTGCTTTTGCTGCTGATGAAATCCAATCAGGGCGGTCGTTCCCAAGAACCCGGCTTTTTTTCAAACCTTTTCCCCTTTGAACAAATAAAGGATTAAAACATTATTGGAATCCGAGATGGTGGCTTAAAACTTATATGAAAGGATTGGTTTGAAGATATGTCAAAAAGAAAGTGGCGTTGCACTGTAGCTCCGGATATTTAGGACTCTTGTTACTTCTGATGAGAGATGTTAAAACACCATAAGGTGGTCTCAAGGTCAGTGCATCGTGTCTTAACGTAATGAAGAACAGTTTCGCTGGGATTTGCATAAGACGGACAGTCGAGACTAGAAGTTTGAAGCTCAAATAATTAACAGCTTGTGACAAAAACAGATTTATAAATACAAATACTCTATATAGTGGACAGCAACAGGGCCTTCATATCCCACCTAGAAGAGCAAGAGCTTTGCTGGCTTCGAGAACATCGCTTTAGCTGCCCTGGGTACAGCCACAACAGCCGACGAAAGTCCCAAGAAGAGCCAGCCGCAAAACACAACCCATAGTAACATCCTTGCTAAAGCATACGCGACTAGATGACCACCCAAACCAGTGAGTGTTTCCAATTGGCCATAAGCAGCAGCGAGCGCTAGAGCAAACAAAAAATAGATGAACAACCAGAAAAGCCACAATACCCAACTACTCCATGATTTGGACTTTGACTCTTGTCCGTGCTCTCTGGACTGAATGCCTTTCATTTTCGCGATCTGTACCGAAGAGAAATCCGGCGTGGTGGTTTCAAAGGATTGAAGATCGTGCGGTTCGAATTTGATTTTGGCCAACGCGCCTTGGTACTCTGCATAAGCAGACCAGTTCAAAATTCGCAAGTTGCGTTCCAGGACCTCTCGAGAAGAATTTCTATTTCGAACGAAAGCACGAACGAAACCGGCAAATCTTCCTTCATCCTTCTCTCCAGCGGCTGCAAGTCGTGCAAATAGTAAAATCTTGTGACATTCCTCAAATGGTCCCCGTAATTTCTCCGCCTGTTCGGCGAAAGCGGATGACGATGGAAGAGTTTGTTGGTAAAGTGCCATCAACTTATCCACTGGAGTATCAACCCCGCGCAAAAGCATACTCTCAAGCATTCGAATTGTGGTCGATATCGTAGGCATAAGATGGGCCGCGGTATTGTAACTATTTGTGTCGAACCACTGAGAATGCACTGTACGCGGGTCCATTTTCGAAGATTGACCATGACCTGGCAATCCGAGCTCGATAACGTGAATACGTGCTCCTGAAGGCAACTTAGGAAAGCGACCCTTGTCGTAGACTGGCTCCTCTGGCGCTATCTTCTTTGTTTGGGCAAGTATTCTCTGCGATAACAGATCCGTCTCAGTAGTCAACATCCTTAGGGCAATCAAGCAGTGGGCTTGTGTCTTCGCATCGTTATTCAGGTCAAACAACTCCTCCTGTTCGAACCAAGTGACAGATTTGTAGTCCCCAGAGACCCACGCAACAACGCCACAATCAAAGAGCTGAGTGATGAGGTGGTGAATTGAGAATGGGGCTGAAGTTACGTGTTGAAACACTTGATTAAGTGCTTCTACATGCTTCACGTTGCCCTCCCTGCTATCTTCTGGGCTGCCTTGGATTGAGTGCGTGGCGTTGAACATCATGGATCTTGATGCATCGAACGGGTGGCGAACAAGAAGCTCATATTGCTGCTTAAGGTCATTCGTGCCTTTGTTAATCTCTGCCTGGTCTCTGCCAAGGGCATACGAGAAAAGCAAGGAGGTGAGTGATGCTTGCATCAAGTATGGCTCTGTTTGTGCTGCAGGGTCGACCGCGAGCTTTTCGTTGTCGGCCGACATGCGCTCAAGCTGTCCGTTCCTCGTAGTCTTTAGTTCAATGTCGCCCGGTAATTTTTTGAGGCCGAGGGCTGTGGTCAAGCGAGCCATCTCTAGATAAACTGGATAGGGGTCTTGCTCTTTCTGAACCTGGTGAGAAAGAATCATTTCCGGAGAGAAAATTATGGATTCATCGGGTAGTGAACCCTGAGTTGCGTGTCTAGCGGGGGCAAAGTAGCCACTCTTTCGACTGAAGAACGTGATGAGACCTGGGTACTGGCGAGCCTTTTCCTTGTCTATGGTGAAGCAACTCACCGCCGAGTCATCTACTTTTACGATACCAGTCTTGGCTAGAATAATACCAACCCAGTCAAAGGCTGAAAGACTAGCCCCGCCAACGAAGATCCTAGTACCAGGAATTATCAACCTATCAGGACCTATGGTATTTCTCTTCTCCAAATAATTCCATAGATCTTTTGAATTCGGTATGCTGGTGAAAGCGTGTTCCGCGATACTAGGAGCAATAGGTACTTTCCATGTTGTTCCAGTTGTCTTTACTACTAAGTCATACTCTTTCCAGATAGTTATCTGGTCATGGCCTTGTATCCTCAAGATAGGTTTCTCAGGATTAGCAAGGTCAATCTCACTGACATGCATGCCGAAGTGGAACTTTACTTCTAGCCATGGTAAGTATTGTCTTTGCAGCACGGCTGCTTTTTCCGTCATGTTCTCTAGCGCTTTGCCAACAATACCACGAGAGCCACAAGGCATAGATGTGTCGAGTTTTCCCGTCTTGGAGGCCAATGCGAACAGAATAGCTGTCGAGGTATTTTCGTTTTCGAGGCCAGCGAGAGTTTGATTGCGGTCTTGCATTGTTAGCTCCTTATAATGGGCCGCTAAATCAGTGAGATTGTTGATGATTGCAGCTTGCTCCTCCGTGAGTCCATTTGTGTCGATTCTTACTGGGCCGGGAACTTCCGTGTTGAGCGCTGCGTTGCTTTGAAGCTGGAAGGCGACTCCTGGTCCTTCTTCCTGGCGTTGCATGTCGTAATAGTCATGACTACGGGGAGTCTTATCCAGTGGCTTGTTCAACCATAGATCTGTGAGGTCTTGTGCTATTCTGCATATAAATGCAAGTCGACCTCTAGCACCAAATCCGCAGATGGCAACACGAACCTGTCGTGTTTCTGTAATTCTGGACATTATATAGATTTTGGTAGAGTGATCGAAATTTTGAAAATAAATTGAATCAGTCAGTGAAAAGATTTTTGTATAAGTCTAATACAATGAATGTGAAAAGTAAATAATAATGACGATATTTACGGAATAATTGGCCTGCCAATTGTACAATGAGAGATTGACTGAAAAATGATTTCGAAATCGGAACAATTGTTGGTGGTGTGGGTCTCTTATATAACACGGAGTCATGGCATTGTTCTCACTACAAGGGCAGTCGAAAAGCATATATCTTTGTCCATTACAATGGGAATCATTCCTCAAGCAAAGGATGAGTTCTTTCTCAATATCTTATCAACTTCCAATTGCAGCAGAACGCTTTCATGATTTCCTTATTCAATTCATTCGGGGTTTAGCGTCACTATATTTAGATATCATTGTTCCTTGTACCGTATCACCACGGACTAAAAATATGCGGGGATGTCTTTACTCTCTTCCCCGATCCTTTTCTCTTTGACACGCACTCTATGAGCCTTGAAAGGTTTGCTCGACCAATAAAAAGCTTTCTTCAGACATGGACGCCCCTCAAGCTGAAGTAACTGAAAATTTTCTATTTTGGGGAGAATATAGAGCTTTTTCTTGACTTCCAGAAACTAGGGCATCTATGATGATTTCAATTCCGAATTCCCAGGTCAAAATGTCCCGGACTCGGTGGCAATTCACCAACGTCCCATTCCACCGATTCACTTCCAAGTACAAAATGAATACTTCCTCCATTGCCCCCCACCAAGTCCTCGTGCGAGACCCAGCTTTTATTCCAATCCTTTCCATTTACCGTTACGCTCTGAATATATGGCCCCTCATTTAACCCCTCAGTCGTGATCTTCAAAGACTTATTACCAGCGACGGATAGTGTGAGATCGCTGAACCATGGCGACAGGAGTAAATATACCGGCTGTGTAACGATTGGATATATGCCTGCAAAATGATCAGAATTTGAAATTGAATAAAAAGGTTCAAGATCTTACCGATAAGATTCCACACCATCCAACTCTCCAATGCTCCGGCATCGCTATTCCCTGGCACCCCGTCCCGCCTATTTGAATAATATTCATTCACAATCTGCCGGCTTCGCATCACGCTCTTCCACTGTTTTCCTTGTAAATAATTGTATAAGAATGGTGTCCCGAAGCTCGGTTCGTTTGCCGGATTGAAGATAGCTGTTCAGGCGCCGTTGCCCGCTCCAACACTACTATCTTGCAGCACCGGAATGAACATGGCATCCAGACGTGCGTCAGCGTTCTTCGGTCCACCCATGAAAGAAAATAGTGTTGACATGTCATATGGCACAGT